>OOBS01000039.1_pt1 | contig 87702 bp, 50 predicted proteins | sample 1671381 | NCBI WGS metagenome assembly OOBS01 (sample SAMN06348151, study PRJEB24527) | human gut metagenome | biome: human gut; feature: ankylosing spondylitis patient; material: feces | host: Homo sapiens | place: China | collected 2015-10 | reverse complement strand
TAGGGCTTACTCGGGACTTGCACCCGTTAGACAATGCTCGTGCCGAGCATACAACAAAAGAGGTAACTGTTTGATACATCAAACAATTACCTCTTTGTGGAGCTGGTGGGATTCGAACCCACGTCCAAACAGGGAAACCATACGCTTTCTACATGCTTATTCTGGCCTTCGGTTTTCGTGACGCGACAAGACCCAGACCACCAATCGCGCCCTTATCCTCTAAAACTTCACCCGTGCGGCGAGGCACACACTGGCTATTTCCGATTTACCTGCACCGCTTGACCCTCAGATTCGGAACAACATCCTTGGAGCGATGTCTCGTTCCGCCAAACCTTGTGGCGGAATAAAGCTAATCTACTATACTTCGATTAAGCAGCGAGAGCGTAGTTGTTTTCGCCAATTAAATTTTTGATCACTCTGATTAAGGAGGTAGCCATCGAGACTCCGCATGCTTACGTACCATTTCATCCCGCTGTCAAATCCAGTCAACCCCGAGATGTTATACTTAACTTTGCAAAGTTAGTACAAATGCACGAAACTGCAAAATAAAACGCCAATATTTTGCATATGTGTGGACAAAGTGTGGACAACTTTTGGTATTGCGTCTTCCCATCTTTCATCATATCTCCAAGTATTCATTCGTAGAAACCACGTTCGTATTTACATCAAGAAAAGAGTACACAGCCTTCGTCTTAGCCCTCATTCTTTTGTCATTAGTTACAAGTACATCACAGATTTGTGCAAAATAGGCATGAGAAGCATCATATAATCGTGCAACATTCGAATGCGATGTTTTCTTGTCGCCCCAGTAGTTGGCTGAATCTATCAGATTAAACAATGTATGATACAAAGGTTTACCACCATATGCCTCTGTTTCTTTCAGATATGTTAGTAAATCCATATTGTTAAGTTTCTGTTTCATCCTATCATCAATCATTTTCAGCACTAATTCTGGACTTACATTGTTGAAGAGAGTATTGTCGAAATTCAATTTTTTACGTAATTCCATAAACAAGTCATCGCCAGTGTTTACCTGTTGTGCTATAAAAGCACGCAAAGGGTTATCACATAATCTATACATTTCCACTGGTTCCTTTTCATATATTTCAGGAGCCTCAAATCCCCCCGTCATAATATTGTTGCGCCCACATAATTGCGAGATTAGGCTTAGCCTCCCTTCTTGCGACACTTTGTAGTTTCCCTTAGCCTCTAACAACTCATTAATGTGAGCATCCGAATAGTAATATGTCGCACCAGACATTCCCGTAAAGTCTTCGACAGAATACTTTTTAACCTCTATATCAACAAGTACATTATTATCTATATACACCTTCATCTTCTATCTCCTTCTTTTATATATCTCATCTATGATTTTTTTAAATCGTGACGAACTTAATGCATCCAGATTGTCAGCATTTGCCCAGTCTATATATTCTTTGATAACTTTAAACAGACCATACACCTGCTCTGTCTCTTTCAATTTCACCTCTTCAGGCTCTGCCATGTCGGGATCTATGGCTCGTAACTTTTCTACTATCTCCGTTCGTTTATCCTTTTCTTCTTTCCAATGCTTTATTAGTTCCACATAGAAATTGTCATCTCTTATAGTATCATCAACCACAACGGGGAGCATTCTGTACTTATAATCAACATTTTCCATAATACCCGATAGTTCGTACATACAATTTTTCGATCTTAGGTAAGGCCTGCTCAGTACCACTATAACAGTTTTCCCTGCCCTTATGGCATTCATAAACTCCTTGATATTTGTCGTATAAGGACAGTCTTTCTTGTCTAATTTAAAAGGAATACCTCTATTCTCCAATACAAATCCAAGATAATCTACTATATGCGCCGAATGGCCTTCCCAATTGTAAGATATGTAAATGCCTTCATCATCACCCCATGGCTTCTCTTCAGACTTCTCCTCTTCTGTTTTCGCCAAGTGTTCTCCATTTACTATCTGCATAGCTTCACTGATGTCGCCAATACCTGAATAAGCTGCATAGTATTTATCTTCGAATCCGATGATATAACGGTTCAGATATTTATACATTTCTCCCATTTGGGTTAACTGACGCAAATATTGTGTTACCTCCATTAATGTATCCTTACTTTTTATGGCAATCTTTTCCAAAGAGTTAAGTATACTATTTAGCATAAATTGACTATCCAACTTGCGCTCATGGCTGTAGCGGATAAAATAGCACAACGATGAAATGGCATTCGGATTGTCATAGTTAAAGTGGTAGTTATCCTTGTCTTTTATCATTTCTGGGTGTGTCACAAGATAGTATAGCGCAACCATGCTACCGATACTTATCAATAGACGTACTGCTTGCTCTAAATCATACCCGTCAAGACTCTTGTACTCTCCTTCCAACCTTTCTCTCACCCAGGACAATTCTTGTGCGTTCCTTATGAGCGTTGAATAGCAGAACAGTCTGTCAGACACTTTCAAACTTGATGCCGCTTTCTTTATTTCTTCTATCTTCATTCTTTTTTTCACAAGAGCTTCCATTACGTTTGTAGACAATGAATATCCTGACAATGCAAAGCGAAGCACAAGGCTATACCCTTCCTCTATTTGGTTTTCTATGATATAGTTTGAGAAAGAATATAACAATGAATATTCTTCATTGTCAATATTTTCCCGTAGTTTTTCTATCACTTTGGGAGCTAAAGTCATAGAATCTACTCTCTCTGTTATATATTTAAACAAAGAGTACTCGCGGCTATAATACTCATCGAAATCTTTTCTATAAATTTTGTAGCTACCATAACTAAGCATTGAGAGCAACTTCTCAGCAGGAATTTCAAATTCTCCACTCAACATTAGTCCTAAGGTTTCTCGCCAGAAGTATATGGGCTCTCCATCGCTTAGTTTTAAAACTGATTCTTTGGCCCATTCTACTATCCGACTCTTGGTCTTCTCTGTTACAGGCAAATCCATATCAGGACTATCCATCATTGCTGACACTTCCTTCATGAAGAAGGATTCATAGATATCCCTGTTCTTGATGCCTTTGACAATTTCTCCAATGTCGTAATGATCATTATTGTCGGCGAAGAGCAGCAAAAAACTAAATGCATACCGATTGTATCCTTCTTCTTGGTCGCGCAGTTTCTTATAATGCTCTTTCCTGGAACTATGATTGTTCAGTCCAGTCACCATTTCCAGTACAATTTGCTTAAATACAGGATACTCAGCAAAATCTTTAAACGCTTGTTGCCGTCTCTCCCGCCCTTTGGTTATTATTTTAGGTTGAGGGAACTTCTCCTTGTAAAGTATCTCTGCGCATTCTGCCACCTCGGCATAGGGTATTTCATGATACCAACTGGCCTTAGCCATGTCTGTACTGTTGTCTGCTGCAAACTTCTCAAAATCATCATTGACATCCTCTACAGTCATCCATAAAGCAGCCATAATATAGGCTTGTTTGATGTCTTCCCACTTTGAGGGTTCTTTTTTGGGAGCAAATAGTTCTGCCTGCCTCTCATAGAATGCCTTTCTTCCTCTCTCTCGCAAACCGGCAGTCAAATAACAATCCCTGAAAACCAGCAACAATTCTTGTGTCTGATTATTATTATCGAAATGGCGGTGATATTCTTTAAAGGCTTTTTTATAATAAGCCTCAACGACCTCTATCAGTTCTTTATGTCCTTGTTTGACGAATTCGCTCGCCCTTCCAAACACTCCTTTTAGCATGTTTAAGTATTCTTCCTGTTCATCATGATATTCATAATGGGTATGATAGAACGTGTGAGTAAGGATTTTTTCTATATTCTGAATAGATCGTACTTTAGTAAGGGTTGTATAGATAGTCGTTCGCGACACCACATATGTAGTATGTCCTTCGTGTTGATTATGAACATGCCCTTCTTTATCAAGTATATAATCAATATAGTCATCGGCCTTGCCCGCCTCACATATCAGCCTTGTCATTGATTTAATGGCGTCATAGTTGTTTGAGTCTTTTACGATGGCAAACAAGCGTTCTAAATATATCTGCTGTGTAAAAAAGGAATTGTCAAAATATATGAATGACAAATCGTGGTATTTGTCTTCTTTCTCCAGTGATTCAGCTGTCTTTTTCTCCAACACACTGAAAAGTTTTTCAGTCAAATCAGCGCTATCAGACTTCAAATCATCCCAGTTTAGGAAATAACACAGACACATCAAGTCTGAATAATAAGTCGTTCCTGTTTCTGTTTCGCTTAATTCATCCACAACAAAACTCACCGTATCTGTCGAATACGCAAATCGCCACAAATCCTCATAATCGCGCGTCATAATGTTCGACATTCTGATGCCTAACGATTTATACTCCAACAGAAGTCCTTTAAACACTTCGTTTCGAGTTTCATCGTCTAGCATATCTCGGTCAATGTATATGACTAAATCTAGGCTGGCTTTCTTCAACCATTTTAGTATGGCAGAAACCTCTTCTTTTTTGTCTTTTCCATACATCGACAGCAACAGCATAATTATGTTATACCATTCCGGCTTGATACGTCCGTTGGGATGCGTGGCCAGTTGTTTAGCTTTTTCTATACCATGTCTGTTCAAATAGTTGGCAACAAGCCATTCGCGGAATGCGTTGTGTGTAAATGAATACAGACCTTCCTCATTGCGAATAAGGTCATATCGCAAACATTCTTCCACGTTGTCATTATTGTTTTGCAAGCATATACGCAGTTCCTCCTTGTTCAGACTTTGGGCATTCGTCAGCGATAGCCCAAGGGCTACTCTTTCCATTAGTTGAACAGACTCTTCAAAGCTATGTTTTGTCGATAGCGGAACATTCTTTTCTTTTACCTCTTTATTGTAACTGCTTTTTAGAAAAAGTCTGTATATCTCCGCCTTACTTTTTGGAAGTTTTTTTCCCTTTTCTTTGTATGCGTCAATCAATACGTTCAAGAAGAAAGGGTTCTTTATGAAGTCTTCTAACTGATTAGCGAAGATGCTTCTCATAAAACCATCACTGTTAACCTCGCGTTTGGTTGCATAGTTTTTAGCATCGCCTATACTTAGCTCTTCCAAAAACAATTCTGTAAATAACTCCAATTGTCGTTCTCTGCGGAAGTTGCTACGGCACGAGAGTACCATTTTCATTTCTGGGTGTTCGTAGGCATAACCTCCTATTTCCTCCAACAAGTCTTCATATTTTTGGCCGTTTACCTCGTCTAGTGCATCAATTACGAGAACTACCTCTTTGCCATCTACGTATTGTGATTCCGGCAAATCTTCTCTCTTAAGTTTCGTATTAGTTCTAATTTCAAAACTCACGGGGAGGTAAAGACCACTTTGTTGCAATTCCCAGCATAGTTGTTTCAGTTCTGTTGTTTTGCCTGTCTGAGCACTGCTATACAGAACAATCTTATTAGTAGAAGTGTCCTCTACTCCAGTTACATAGTCTGCCAATGTATGACGTCCTTTTATTCCAAGCACGTAATATATGAAGTTGTTTTCCGATTGGTTAGACGTGCAGAAACGGCGAATATAACCATCTACCGCTTTGTGTTTTGTCAGTCCCCTACGTATCTGTTGCCCCGTTCTGGTTTCATGATTTGTCAGGAGTGCTGTCAGTTTGTCTAATTTATCATCAATCGAAATAATTCCTTGTGTGGTAATATAATTGGACACTTCTTCATCTTTACTTAATTCCTCAATCCAAAATTTAGCAAGACCATTCAGATTCACGCCCTCTTTTTCCCACTTTTCTGTTGAGTAAAATTCCTTTAGTTGATAGAGGTCGTTAAAATATTTATAGGCAATGTGTTGCCTGACAGCATTGTCAGCACACCATCGTTTCAATGCCGTATGATAACATTTCTCAATCCTTTCGTCCAATGTCGTTTTATCCTTCTTTGAAATGAATTCTCTCAAGGAAGGTAACGATCCTGCTAAATAAGAGGCGATGAACCCCCATAATATAGAATTAATGTCCATTTTTATTCCTTTATTTCTTTATATGATAATATCGCTCCGATGGTACCGTTGTAGCGATATTATCAAGTAATGTAATGTTATTACTAAAACGAGTTCTAAAATTATTGCCCATATCTTGTCCGAAACGTACAACTTGAGATTATCATTGATGACCTCTGTAATAGAAGCTACTGATGGTTTTATATGCTTCACCCCAAATCTTTAATGACCGATTTGAGTTTATGAAATTCGGGATTGTGGAAGGCCGCCATGCGCTTGAAAGCATTACAGTGTTCTTCGGCTCGTTCCATAATCGTTTTTACTTTGATTGTCTGATTATTTTTTCTGCCACACCTATAGCGTCAAGTGCTAAAGAGTCTTCATCTTCAAGCGCATCCAATATCTTGTCAGCAAGCCACAATGTTAGCATTTCCTTTTCATCCATATGAAAGTATTCTGCCAACATTGTCACCTGACTACGCTTTGCTCGTCTGTCCCCACGCTCAATCTTACTGAACATGGGCGTATCTATTTCTAAGTATGCAGCCAACTGGCGCTGCAATACTCCTTGCTCGTCTCTAAGAGCCCTTATCTTGTTTCCTAATAACATATTTCCTAGTCATTATCGAGTTTGACCAAAATCCGTGAGCCAGATTATTCCACAACCTTCCATTCTCCTCCATTACGTGATCCCCCAATACGAATAATCCGACCACGTTGCTTCAATTTCTTTATATGATAAGCAACTCCGTCTTCAGTTATGCCGCATACAGATGCTATCTTTTTTGCCGTGACTTTAGGATTATTACTGATTATTTTAAGAATAGTTTCCGTAGTATCGGCAGAAGTTTCCGTAGTTGCAGAGGGGGTTTCCGTAGTTGTTTCCGTAGTATCAGCAGGAATTTCCGTAGTTACAGAGGATGTTCCCGTAGTTCCATTAATATTTCCATCCAGTTTTAGGCAAGTTTCTATTCTATCAGGATTACTCTTTTCTTCAACTGTTGGTATGCTCCAACCATTATCGTTCCATCCTTTCGCAATAACATCAGCGCCAGTTCCTCCTTTCTCACCAATTCCCAAGAATACAAACATCTTTTGGATTACAGGGTTTCTGCATACACTATGTCCTCCTTCGTAGTATTCTTCCATGCTGATAAGCATTGTACCAGGATTTGACAAAACAATACGGTCGAAGTATCTGTCAATAACAATATTGCCCCTTACCGTATATGCTGCATGAATCAAACTGTTGGCAAAAGCCTCACGCAAAGCTACATGAGCCGTGGTTGTATTATTCCTCATCTGATTGTTGTCAAGGCTAAAAGGCACAGGCAAAGCGTGTTGCAATAAAGGTAAGACACGAGTGAAAAACTGATAAAGGTTGGCTTCCCATGTCCCATCGGGATATATACGATTTGTCCAACGTACCTGAAGGTCGTCACTCAAATGCTCACGATAGTCTGGGAAAAACTCTTGGCAGCATTCTGGGTCGGTAATACTGTTAGTCTTGCCAAACATCAGCATGCCAGCAACAGTGAATCCTTCCGTTGATGTGGCTCTATCTTTACGATAGGCACCTATGATTTCCAAAAACTTTTTGTCATCAAGCTCTGTCCAAGGATGGTTTTCATGCTTAATATCGTACGCACGACGATATTGGTGCAGAGTAGGTATGTCAATGTCATCAATGGAATAGCCTCTTAAAATTCGGGAGTCTGCTGACGCCCTCATGTTATTGGCATCCGAGTACATTTGCTTTATTTCATCATCACTGCAGAGATAGTCCCCCTCATCCCTACGCTTATAAGTATGTCCAAACGGGGTAAGTGTAAGGTGGATGGGGCGCAAGTCATATTGTGCACGAGGAATTCTAAAGGCAAGTAGATATTGCCCTCCTTCAGTCTTTATTTCTTCGATGTCACTCTCTACCAACAACGGAATGTTCACACACGACTTATTGTGTGCATCATCCCAAAACTGTTTTCTGTATTTTGCTATAAGTTCTTCAGAAAGACCATCTGGTGTGAACTTATGATTTTTCTCCTTCACTCCCAACACAATCGTTCCACCATTGGTATTGGCCAAGGCTGAAAAAGAGCGCCAGAATTCTGCTTTTGGGAAACCACCAGCAGCAGATTTGTATTCCACTTCGGAGTTCTCCTTCAATTGGAGTTTCAAACGTATTTTTTCTGCTATATTCATGTCAATTTGATTTTATTATTCGTTTCAGATGGCTCTTATTTCCAATCAAGCATTGGTTGTTCCTTATAATTTAAGATGAGATTAAAGCACTTTTGCAAAGTAACAATACCTATTCCATTACATTCAGACAAAGATGTCATTGAGCTATTATTTATGTCATTTAATATTTTTTCAATCACAACTATTTGATTTGCTCGAATGCCCAAATTCTTCTTATCGTATATAGACATTGACATCCATTTGTCCTTAAATTGCTTGTATAATTCGTCGGGAGCTTTGGAGTCGTACTCGTATATTTCTATAGGTATAGAACACTTATCTAGATAAAAATGCATAATATTCAAAACATCAATTTTGTCAAGACCACCATTATGCGTTCCTAGTAAAGGAAAGGCTATCGAAGTTATACCTTTTTCTTGATATGTTTCGACAAACTTTTGAAGACCAGCTTCTAAGTATTCCATCTTGCTCGGATATTTCCAATGGAATTTTGTTGGAAAATTCAGCACCCATTTCGAATCTTCTTGAGGTCGCTTATATAGCCAAAGCTTGCCTATTGTAATCTGTTTGTTTTTACAGAATTCTTTGTATTTCTTATACATCTCTGGGTATCTAAGTCTAAAGCCAAGAGCGACCCCTTTGCCCATTACCCCTACACAATTTATTGTATTAACAATAGTTTGCTTGTCTGACGAAAAAATATTCCCTTTCTTAAATGTTATATTACTCATATATTAAAGATTTCAATTGTTTATAACGACTCCAATAATCAGCAGACATAGCTAATAGTCCGTTTCCTTCATTAAATGTTTTTTTATTATTCTCATATACAAACATGTGTTCCAAGTATCTAAGACCACCCGCATCTTTTGTGTATGAGGCAATGTCACATTGATACAAAACCATTTTTAGTTGTAGCAAACATGATGCATCAATTTGAAGTCCTTCAGCATCTTTCTTGATTTCTTCTTGAAGCATATTACAATCATATTTTCCTTGAAAGAATTTGCCCAAATGATCATCCTTCAATAGTGCTTCAACGAGCTTCAACTCATAGTCTGTAAATGGAGACTCTGACCAGAATTCTCTGATTAAAGATAGAGTATATATATGTTGTGTTGCTCTATCTATAGCCTTTCCTATATCATGCATTGCTAGAACTAAACGCATCAAGTCTATATTCATCACTTTAGTGTTCAGTTCAAATGCATACTTTTCAAATTGTCGACAGACAAGTAGTGTATGTTGCTTGATCACGTAATGACGTACCTTCGAATTATACAACTTTTCAAGTTTTGGCATTACGATTTCAATAGCTGTTATGAGTTCTTCTGGATCAAACTCATTGTCATCAAAACTTATACCAAGATATTTCTCTATGTCTTCAGTACATGTGTATCTTGCTTCATGAGCAACAGGTTCATGTTTATACACCAACCATCTTGGAGAGCGAGCAGCAGGACTCATATTGACATAAAAAATTTCAAAAGGAGTATCACCAAGTTCAACAGAAACGGCTTCATACAATTGAATAATATTCTTCTTTTCGGCTTTTATATCTTTGGTGTTGTAAACTTTAACTTTTGTAATATTATTACTTTCTATTTGGAAAATGTAATCCCCGTTATATCTTGTATTAATAGAAAGTTTGTTATCATCAATATTAAATAACAGTTGAGGATTTTCATGTTCAAATACATCTTCTGCTTCATAGATAGAGAAAATATGTTCACATACAGGGTCATTCATAAATATTGAACGTAGTATCTCAGTTTCTTCTCTATCATAGCAGATAATCTGATAATTATTTATATCAGAGAAGTCGAACTCATTCTTGACTAAAAACTCCTGCTGCTTTTTATTTCTAACAACATTGTCATAATTGTTATGGCTATATAAATGCACAGCATCAATATTATATGGGTCATCAAGCACTTTATATACATTAGCCCAATTCGTCTGAAGATTACCTGTGCTATAGTAGCATAAATTTGCACGTTTGGACAAGATTTCCTGCAAATCGAATTTAAAGAATACAGGCATCGGACACATTGGCAAGCCATTACCTAATGCGCTCTTATAATATTTCGTATTTTTCTGCTTGCCTAAGCATTCATTATAGAACTGAGTTTGTGTGCCAGTTCTATAGTAAAATCTTGCATAAGGATGCGCTTTTGATGATCGATGAACAACAGAACCTGCAGCATCATATCTCAAAAGCCCCAGCTCATTCGCTCTATTTCGACTTAGTATCTTACGAGTTCGTATTACCTCTATTGCATTAAACATATGAGTAAAATGGTACACGTAAGGTTTTCCATGACTGTTGGACTTTAACTCGTTATAGAATTCCATTAGGTTGAGTTCTTTTTTAAACGAGCTTTCTATACCTGATGCTCTGAATGCTGGATTTTCGGATAATGCCACCCAGTCCCACCGATTTCTGTATTTGTCAACTATTTCTTGAGTAAACTTTATATTGCCAGCTCTTGATATACTTGACCAATCAAGTTTTGTTTCAAACTTTTCAAGGATTTCTGGAGTAATAATGAAATCAGTTCTTCGGCATATAACACCCCAATTAAAGTAATCCTTGAATTTTTCAAGAAGCTCTTCTGTCAATGATAGATTAGGACTATTAGAAACGAAATTCCAGTCAAGATATGATTTGTACCTATCAAGAACTTTTGCGTCAGATATGTTAATGTGAGAGCTGTGAGACAATACCATCCAGTTTAATTTGTCCTTAAAGACAAATATGACATTTGCTGCTAATTGTTCACTATGTGAAATCTTAACCCAATCAAGACTCTTGTCTTTTAGGATATTGAGAACTTCCATTGTTGGATAAAAATCATCACGTTGAGATATAGCTTTCCAATTAAGGTCTTTATCTATCACCAAGCGTAACAATTCAGGAGTAAACTTTATATCATTACGTCGTATCAGTTCATTCCAGTCCCATTCTTTTGTCACTAATGCAATCAGGGTATCCGTATTAAGGGCAATTTCTTTTCTCTTTGACAGTATTGCCCAATTCCAGTCTTTGTCCTTGTTTTCCTTAATGAATTCTGCTGTAAAAATACAGTCATTACGAGATGAAAGTGCTGACCATTCCCAAGAAAAATCCTTATGCTCCATTACGAAGTCCGCGGTAAGAGCAAACGACTTGTTTTGCGAAATAGCATTCCAATCCCAAGGGTAGGATAGATGAGTCGAGATATTTTCAATATCCAATTTTACATCTTTTCTCTTAGACAATATTGCAAAATTCAGCCAATCTTCAAACTTTTCGATATGCTTAATGAGATCCTTTGGACGTTTAGAATTATAGCTGAAACATTTGCTGTTTTCAGAAAGGTAGTCCCAGTCCCACTCTTCTGTTCGAATTTTTAGAATATTGTCACACCAGTTAATAGAAGTGAGGGTAGAAAGATACTTAAAATTCCAGTTGTAATATTCATTTTCAAGAATGGAAACAACCAAATCTTCCCAATTATAGAAGTCTTTAGTTATATTTTTGTCCCATCTTAGAATTCTATCAAGAGCTTTTGAAGAAGATAGTGCATCCCAATCTACATATATTCCATTCTCCTGATAATTATGTAGATATGGCTCAATCTCAAAATCTGAACGATTATATACATCGCTATAATTCCAATCAAATCTAATAGACCTCAAAGACAGATAGCTCTGCAAAGCTATTATGTCTTTTGTTGAGTAACGTTTTGTGAACAATGACCACAATTGCGTATTGTCCTCAAATTGAGATAGAATGACGGCAATCTGAATTCTTATGTTTTTATCGGCAAAATCTTCGTCTGTAAGAATAGTTTGCAGTAGAGACTCCCAGTCCCAGGAATCATAATACTCAGGAAGGTTCGATAACAGGAAATCATGTTCAGCTCGTGATGTTATATATTTCCAGTTCCATCTGTCAACATACAATGACAGATTATCTTGGATCTTTACTATATCAAGATGTTCTGACAAATAGTCCCAATCCAGTTTGTCCACCCAGCGTGCATCACCTAACTGAGTGATATGCATACTATCACAGAATCGTTTTGTCAGGACCTTCCAGTCCCATTTCTCATCATAAAAGTTCCTACGAATTATACCTTCAGAAACCTTTTCTGTTACCAATGACCATAGTTCCTTTGCGGATACAATCGTTTTGAAAGATGAATCCACATACAATTGGTCTACATATTCTTCTCTTAAGTTGGCGAGTACCACGTCAAGAGCAAGATATGTTATGTGTTTTTTGATGAATTCAATATCGTTCAGGACAATATCTCTGCGAGACAATTGCGACCACGACCATTTGAAATCAATATTTGAATCAATGATATAACACTCTGTAACCGAAGCAGAAATATGATTTAGCCCCTTAACGCTAAAATCCTTGTCTTTATAATGTTCAAAGAACTCAGAGTTCCATACGATATTAGGATTACATTCAAGACCAACTGCATAATTGGTAGATTTCCATGTGATGAACCCCATTTTCTCATGCCAATCAATCAATTCTATTGACCATTGATAATCAGCCTTGTTTGCATTATAGTTTGTAGAAAGACGTTCTTTACAATCAATGACAGCAAAAGCGAACGCACAGGATTCACAATATGGATGAATCCAATTGTTATCAGAGAATGCACGAGGCATCACATCCTCAACATAAATATATTTGCCTAATGCAGATATATTGTTTAGGATGAATCCAAGTTCAGCATTTAACGACAGGAATTTCCAGTCCCACTTGCGTTCTGGATAAATGCATATAGATTCGGGATGTAAAGATAAGTATTTTTCCGTTTGCGAATACATAACAAACGGAATGGTGTCAATATACTGAAGAACAAACTCGTCTTCCATCTGAGGCATTAATGTCTCCCAGTCCCAATCAACAGTATCATTGTGGAGTTCTGGAATGACAATAATTCTCTTGACAAAATCTATACTACGATTTGCAGACAGAGATTCAAAGTCCCATGGGTACTTTGTGGCATTCTCAACAATAAAGTCATCATCAAATCTTTCCGAAATGATAATCCAATCTAATGATTCCTCATGTTGTTTAAGGTGCGGCTTTAATGATTCTGTCGGACATACCGACGAAATTTTAGACCATTGGGCTCCATTTGCAACTTTTGCAATGCTATCAAACAGTCTCTTGTCGTTCCAGTCTAAATACTCACTTTCAAGGAAATCATCTAATGACCATACATCCATATAAGGGTACAGAGACTGGTAAGTCAATCTTATACCACTTTCTCTAGCAAGGTACAGGTATTCTCCTACATGAATTTTGGCACGAACGTATTGTGCATTACAGTTATTGAACAACAAGTTGTTAGCTTTCAACGAGACTTCATCTTGATAGAAGACTATTGGGTACTTTTGACCATTATATTCATATAATCTGAAATCAACATAAGTTTCACCCATTCTTGTATCAGTTGATGCTTCTGCTCTAAAAACTGATGTACTATCATCTGACTGCAATAACAGACGCGCCACAAGTTCCTCAGGAGCGTCATACAACTCTTCTTCTATTGTATTGTTATTAAAATCATCATAAGGCAATAATCTAATTCCTTGTATTTTTGACACGATACCAAGTGAGTCTCTGAAAGGGAAATACAGAAATTCCTTTTCTTTCTTTTGAGCCAAGTCAAAGCATTCGTTCAATAGCTGTGCTCCTGAATAGAATTCGTATTTAACCCCTTTTTTAAGAGACAATTCTCCTAACGGTGTTACAGATACCTTGTGATCGACATTGCAGATCAATGCATACTTTGTTAGTTCAGAAAGGATTCCGCTAAAGATAGACACCTCACCGACATCTTTGTATCTTTTGGGGGTCACGTCAAAGTCATTCTGAACGTTGAATCCAAGAATACCAGCTAACTTGTTCTCATAAATAGAACCACCATTGTATTTTATGGTCATCAGAAGAACCTTATCCAACTTGGTCAGTTCTATTGTTTTGTAGTAGGTAATATAACAGGCCGTTTTGTTCAATCTCCACAAACGGAAATTAGAATCTGTGGAACGTGAAGCATAAACGAGCTTACCTTTATTGATAATTTCTTTATAATCCATATTCCTCAGCTGTTAAAATTTTACCATTTTCATGATTGAATACAGTATTGTATACATTATCATAAATTTCCTTTGTTCTAAAGAGTTGGCTGTCACCAACGATAACCAGCAAACGTTTTGCACGTGACAAAGCGACATTCAATCGATTTGGAGATTGAGCAAAGCCAAGGTCTTCCTGCTTCGGATAACCATCTTCACCATATTTAGTATAATTAGGCTTTTGCCCTTTCTCAGTTTGGATGCAGTGGCTTCTTACCATTGAAACAACGATAATATTGCGTTCCATTCCTTGGAATCTATCAACAGTACTAACTCTTATCGGTATCTCATTAGGGTTGAATTCCCTTACCATTTCCTTGAGCAGTCTCAATTGCTTACCATAGAACGAAATCAAGCCAATCTGCTTGTCTTCAACACTACTCCATCTATTATTGTACTCATGGAATGAATCTGATCCATTCAACTCACGAAGTAATTTGCGAATAATTTCAACCTCTCCGTAATTTACTCTTGACGTTCCATCAAGCATCTCAGGAGAAGAAGAATCAATCCACAATACATGAACATCAGGATCGATAGGGCCTGCTGTGATACCATGGAATCTTGATGCTCCGTTATTGATATAATCAGGGTCGTTGATACCCAAATCTTTAGGAAGCACCAAACCGCACTCCAATCCACCTTCGTCCTTATAAAATTGTTTTATTACTTCATTGATTGCAGGATGCATTCTGAACTGATAATTGAAAACACCTTTGAGTTTTTCATCTATCTGATTGTACAATCGCTCAAAATGCGATATTTCCAGAGCATTGAAGTTTTTGACAACAAAGCTCTTCAGTTCTTTTATTCGCTGCAATTCCGAATTGTCCTTCTCTCGCTTGATAAGATAATCAAATGAATTAGTGAACGACTCTCTTGAAATCATTGGAGGCAACTGTCGATGGTCGCCAATGATTATATTCTTCTTTCCATAAATTAGAGGCAGAGACAACTCAGCAGGAGTTGCCTTACTTGACTCATCCTGAATTACAACATCAAACCTGATTTTAGGATTGTACTCGTTATCTCTTTGTGAAAAAACACTTCTATAAGTTTTATAAAATGCAGTAGGAACAAATTTGTTCTTATTGCTCTGGGTAGCGATATTTTCAGTAAAGATGATGTTCTTCTGTCCAATTGAGCTACATGTTGCACCCACCACATTACAGTTGGCAATGTAGTTGTCAAAGAATAGTCCCTTAAGATTGTCTGTAGGATTCTCCAACAAATCTTCCCATAGGTTCTGGGCTTCTTCTGGCATACTGTCTCTATCCATTCTTCTACCGATGTTCTCCATCCAGTTCAGAAGAATTAACTTCTCAGGTGCTTCATAAACTGAATCTTCTACAGTTGTTGCTACATCATCGTCGTCGTCATCATCGTCAATGTCAAATGATTTTTTCTTTGCTGTAATGTTTTCTCCTTTTGCCCAGCGATACATGGCAGAGTATGAGAACTGAAGTCCTTCAGTTTCCAGACGCGATTCATCACCTATACGGATAGGTTTCACCAAATTTTGATATGGATTCACGATCCTATCTATAGCATTATCAACAGCAAGATTAGTTTCCGATGTTAGCAGAATCCTTGTATTCTGGTTCTCTCGTACATGTTGCCATATCAGCTCGGCAATTGCCGTTGACTTTCCAGAACCCGGAGGACCTTGGATAAGAGACAAGTCAGGAGCAAGAATAGCCTTTGCAATAGCCACTTTTTGTGGTTCATTATTGGCTATCCGGTTGTTCAGAAGGTGTTTGTCTACTTCTTGTAGTTCTAATTTTATATTCTCTTCATAATCCTTAATACCTGCTGCTTGAGAAGCATCAAAGATGAAAGTTCCAAGTGAAGAATTCTCAACGTCACGACCCTCTACTATTCTGTTCAACGATTCCTTCAAACGTGCAAGTTTCTCTAAATCGCCAGAAAGGTCAGGTGTCATTTCCGTGACATCCGTTTCTTCAAACAATTGCTTGGTAACTTCATAAAAATCGCCAGATATATCTAAGACCAGTTCTGGGTAGTTTGCAGTTCTTATCAGTTTACCGATTTTCAGTTTCCCAACTGTAAAATCTGCACCCTTCAGTTCACGCGCTGCATCCAGACGATCTTCGTCTCTGCTGGTAATATCATTGAAATATACAAGTTTAACTTTATCAGAAGGCACTTCTGAGATTGTACACAAATATCTGGATTGGTCAAATGTCTGTAGTTTGTGGATTAACAGAGTCTTGAACGTCAACATATCTTCTATTTTCTGGAATTCTCGTGAGAAGACAAGTTCTGTTCCCTTTTTCTTCAGTTCAAGGTGCAAATCGTCAGAGAAATCATGAAGTTGATTCATGACTTCTGTCATATCTGCCTTTTTATATAGAACGTCGAAGTTGCACTTGTGACCATTCTTGAACAAGCCAAAATCCACAAAAGGATAGTCTCTGTTCAACTCAGTAAGAAGCTCGGGTAAGCTCTTTTCCTTCCAATTGAAATCAATACCTATTGAAGTACCTTTTGACGATACAGAATGCTCTATTGACGGCTTAAACAAGATATGCAAGTCATCATTGAACTTATCAAGTTCTTCTACTGTTGCCCAATCTCTATTCTCACGGTACTTATAATAGTACTTCTCCGTATAATCACAATTGTCCTTACCGAACAATTTTTTCATCAGTTTATACCATAGATAAAAATCAAAGTTAAAATCGGTAGTGTCCCTCGTATTAAAGAACTCTGAATATGTCATGTAAGTAATATCCGAAGCGTCATCACTTTCGTCTTCCACATTCACAACGTCATATATACCCCTTTCTACATCTTCTTGCAGCTTAGGACGTTTTACATTCTTATAGAAAGTAATTGTATTGCCGTTTAACTTAGGCAATCCAAGCTTGTTAACTTTCCAATTATAACTGTTAAGTGCATCTTCATGAATGATAAAGGTAAATTCCACCTTACACATTTGCAATTCAAACGTGGGTTTTATCTGGTCCAAGAATTCCTGAGTGAAATATCCACCTTCAACAGATACTTGCTTGTCTATATTTACACCAGTGTTTATTTCCCTCTTGTTATTCTTGAAAGTTTCTATGTTATTCAGTTTGAGACCAGGACATAGTTTTTCCAGATAAACAATTATGCTTGGGTATGTAGGAATGATAGCTGAAGCTCTATCAGGCAAAGCCAGTTGAAGACCATTGAATTCTTCATTCTCTTTCAACCTGTTTAACTCTTCGATAGATATTTGCAGTCGATTGTTCTTGTCGTAATCATATTCCACTTCCAGTTTGTCCAACAGCTGTTTTACACCAGTAAACTGAGCACGTCTATCCACAACGCTTCCATCAACTATGGGATTGTAAGTGAACGTGACATACTCTTTGTTGGCTTTCGTGCTGATTCTGGCTTTCACAGATTCATCCAACTTTTGCCAGTTGGAAATAGGTGCAAGGACATAGCCACTTTCAAAATGACATTCATCATATTCAATATCCAAACTATCAGCTATCTGTTGCTGAATTTCCTTAGTGTTATCTGTGGTATCAACTCTGACATGCAGTTTCTCATTAATGATAGTAGTTGCTTCTGGTATGATAGCAACTGGAGCTATTCTTTGTCTAAGAATCTGTTCCTGTACTTCTGTATGTTTTTGCCAAATTTCCTTCAGCAAAGTTTTATCAGTAGTTTTCTTTGCTAGATTCTCCTCTACTACGGATTTTCTGCTTACAACAACATTGCGGTACTCTTTGTTTATCTTTACAACTTTAACGCCAATTGTCTGTCCTACAAACGTTTCCAAATTGTCTACTCTAACGATATCCGTTTGAGAACCTGGCATAAATGCTTCCATTCCGAAGACATCCACAATGGTACCACCTTTTGTGCGGCACTTAACATATGCTTTTACTGTCTCGTTATTGTCAAGTGCTTCATTAACTCGTTCCCAGGCTTTTGCTGCTCTTGCTTTCTTGTGCGACAGAATCAGCTGACCAAGATGATTACTCTTTGATTCTATGTAAACATCAACGACATCCCCTACTTTCAGTTCTGGATTATATATAAATTCACTTTTCTGTATAATACCGTCTGTACGATAGCCTATGTTAACAACCACTTCTCGTTGGGTGATAGAAATGACAGTACCAAAAACAACTGTATGTTCAATGTCGTCAACAGTTCCTTCATTCTGTTTTTCAGACATTTGAAAAGAGTCTTTTTTCTCAAAGGCGTCCCAATCGAAATCATCAAATATATCAGTCATATTTACAATCTAATTCTATAGTTCATAATACATTCTTGTCTCCTTAAATGTAATCACAGGTGTGACCTTCTTCAATGTTTCCTCATCGACAATGCTATTCATATGCAAGCCAAACTGGAGTTTAGGTTTTACCCATTTGTTGTTCCACAACTCCACATTCTTGTCTCCTGCAACCACACGGCACAATCTCATTTTATATGGAGACGTGCCATTTTTCTTGTCTTGTTGATACGTGATATTCTGGAGCCAAAGTTGGTTATAGTCGGAATTCGGTTGATTGCAGAGCTTGGAATATACGAGATTGATGATAGCACTCTTCTCTTTTTCGTCTTTTAGGGAATCGACCATTCGGCTGAGAACCCTTAAAGCATAATGGCAACAGCCAACATTTTCCAATGCTATCTGTGTACATATCGCAGACATAGCACGAATGCTGCCACCAACAATACGGCGTTGTTTGGTTATCTTTTCGGTTTTAGGTTCATCATCTTCAAGAATAGGTATGGTTGTAACCTCCTCTTCATAAGGCTTTAGCCAATCCTCCATGCGTTTGTCAATATCCGAGAGCATGGTTCTGATGGAACCGCTATCGGGATATTGGCGAGCAAACATAAGAATGTAGAGCAGGTGCTTCTCGAAACTGTCAAAGTCGCAACCTTTCTTGTTGAAGATAGGTGTATTGTAGATATATGTAAGTTTGTCGGGCTTGACTGCATCGGTAACTATGCTATCACTGATCTTGGTCTTCTTGCTGTTCATCCGGAAGTTCAGACTCTCCAACACGTGTTGCAGTGTATATGAAATCTTTTCAAGAATATCCTTATCATTACAGAAGATACGATAGTCATCACGATAACGGATTATCTCATATTTAGCCTTAATGCCTTCTTTTCTTATCGCTTCATGGAGTAACAGGTCAGAATAGCCAAGGATTATCTCACCAATAAAGTCAAATATAGCACTTCCTTGGGGAATTCCAATATTGCGACCTTGTTGGAAGGCACGAAGATACTTTTGGATGTTCTTGGAAATAGGATACTCTGTTTTATGTTCGTGCTCTGTACCTTTGAATGAGAAAGCCCAATCAAATGCTTGTGGGTTTACCGAGCCGTAACAGTTTGTAATGTCTGTAACGAACATATAACGATACTCCAAAGAGAGTTCTATACTCCGTTGTTCCATAGAACTCCACCAATTTATTATGGTAGTGGATTTATGAAAAGGTTCTTTTTCCTTTGGTATAACGGGTAAAGCACATGATGTAATATGTGGCACGGTGAACGTTTCAAAAATTTGCTTTACGACAGTCCATGACTGTTCATTGCAAATTTCCCTGACAAGGAAATAATAAAGGAATGGATTTGCAAGAATAATAGGACGAACAGCATAACGACCATCCTTATTAAGCAAAATGTCTAGGTTTACATCTGGTAACTGCTCTGGTGAAATGCCCTCTTGCAAGCACTCCTCATAGGGCGTTATGCCAACAGCGTTCTTGACATTTTGAAGCAAATTATCGAATACAAAATATTCAGGTAATTCAAATCCATGATATTGTTCTGATTTCAAAAAGAAATCCATTGCCTCTGTATGATTAAGACTAAGTATATTTTTCGTTTTTTCGGTCATATATATTATGTTGATTTAATGTTCTACATATGGTTTTATCGCATTCTTTGGTACATACGCTGTTGCCACCAAATACCCATCAAACAATTCTACTAACACACGCTGTTGTCCAGCAATTCTTGCCACCCTACCATGAACACCCTTGAACTCACCTTCTGTCACAACGACATTGTCACCCAGCTTGAACTGGATACTGTTGGAAGTGACGGGGATGATGTGCGGATTCTTGATGGAGGTGAGGCGGATGAAGTTGTTCATGGCTTCATCTCGGATTATGAGTGGTGGATTGCGGTTGGGATTGTCTTGAAGATGGATGGTATGGTCAAAGTAGTAGCTGAGTAACGATCTGCTTTCATTTGCAACAACCTTGTTGTCATGGAGCAAAGTTTCAACTTGCTCTGCTGTTGCATATACAAAGATGAATGAGTGGAGGAGTGGAATGGGGATTATTCGCTTCTTGCCTTGCTTCCTTACTTCTTTATATCGCAAAGGAACATAGCATTCTATTCCTTTTGCCTCTACAAAGGTCTTGGCTTTGTCAATGCGTCCATACGAAACGCGTAGCACGAACCATTGCTTGTTTCCAGCAGGCACATTTTCTACCGACACCCCATTCCTGACATCATCAGAAATGGAGGGCGTGCGAGAGGTAAGTCCAGCACTTGGACACGATGAGCCAGTGTCGGATGGCTGCCCATTATACAATGAAGCGTCTGCCTTTGGAGACAGGTTGGTAGTATCTTCCAATGTTGTTCAGAGGTTAGATTAAAACCAATAGACTTATTCTTGATAGAATTGTCATAATTAGACTACAAAGATAGGAAAACTAAACAAGAATGGGAAAAGAAAACAAGGAAAATATTTGTGTTGTGGAGTTCTTTAATTTATTAGGGCTGTTGGTGGCTGACTGATAGCGACTCATCTGCCAGACCATATACGAAACATCAAACGGTTTTTGGCATAGTCGCCAATATTAAGAATCTTATAGGTATGCGAACCTATACCTATAGGCGGAGTGCCTTTATAAATATTGCTGACCGCTGGAATGTGTACCTTTGTTCATGGTTGCTTGAATTGATATTTGCAATAAACAAGGGTAACTAAAAAGGCTGGATTCTTTGTGATGGAATCCAGCCCTAATTGTTTTTGCTCAAAATATCTTAGCATACAGCAATAAGAAGTTATGCATGACTGCAATATCCTGTTATAGACTGTAGAATGTAAATATTGTTTGTCTTCTTACATCCTCATTACCCTTCTCTTATTACCACTGTCACGCCGCGTGCAGCCTGCGCTCCCATTACCAGCGCCTGCTCTATGTCGGCAGTCTTTGATGGTCCAGAGATGAATGTGCCGAGTCCGGTTTCTGGCATGCAGATGCGGTCGTATGCCTCGTGCATGTTGTTCACGATGCCGCTCTTCGGAAGGACGATGACCAGATATTCGCTGATGAAGCATACTGCTTTCTCCTTCATGTCCTGCGGAATCCAGACGCAACCATTCTCTGCCACTCCAATCTGTCCGTACACCACTCCTACGTCGGTGCCGTTAAGGTCTTGCGCCTCTGCCACGGTGTCGGGATTGATGGTGGCGATGGTGAGTTCTGCGATGTTAGAGGCGATGGTCTTTGCCTCAGGATAGGCGTTTCTTACGATGTCGTCGAGCTTTTCGTTCGGCTTAGCCATCACCACTTTGCTGCCCACCGACATGCTCATATCCACAAACTGCTTTACCGTGTCGTCGTACGATATGCCGTCTATCGGTGTGTCGGGCATCGGATACTGTTCGTGTGTGTTGCGTCGCAACTTCTCCAATAGTTCGTCTTTGTATGTCATTGTTCTTTCTGTTCGTTTTGGTTCAGTTTTCCTTTCTTCCACATTGTCTGGAACGACTCATTCGCAAATTTCGGCATTGCGTGTCCCACGCCCCACGGATTGAGTGAGCGTATGTGCGTAAGGCTGTCAGGTATGAGGTTGGCAAGAGGAGCCAGACGCAAGGCTGAAGAATAGAGTAGGGGATGATTGAAGAGCTCTTCCATTCCCTTTGACATGCACTTCTTCATCGTGTTCGCCTTGTGCAGCGAGTCGAGCTTCTGTCTCCACATATAGACCTGCGAACCGGGGTTCACCTTAGCCGGGCATACGTTGTCGCATGAGAGGCAGAGCGTGCAAGCACTGACGTTGTCGCTGTAGCGTGACGCATCGTGCAGCATACCAAGGTTGATGCCGATAGGTCCGGGGATGAAGTAGGTGTATGAGTAGCCACCAGAGCGGCGGTATACGGGGCAGGTGTTCATGCAGGCTCCGCAGCGAATGCACTTCAGCGTTTCCCAATGCTCGTCGTTGGCAAGGATGTCGCTTCGTCCGTTGTCCACGAGGATGACGTGCATCTCCGCTCCCGGTCTTGCCTGACGGAAGTGTGAGGTGTATGCCGTTGTGGGCTGTCCGGTAGCAGAGCGGCAGAGCAGTCGCTGGAATACGGCGAGCGACTTGTAGTCGGGCACAATCTTCTCTATTCCCATTGCCACGAGATGTAGCTTGGGCATTGATGTTGACATGTCGGCGTTGCCCTCGTTGGTGCAAACCACGATATCGCCGGTCTTTGCCACACCGAAATTGCATCCTGTCATTCCTGCTCCTGCTTCCATAAACTGGTTGCGCAGATGCTTGCGTGCGCATTGCGTAAGGTATGTCGGGTCGTAATTGCCTTTCTCCGTGCTGATGCCTTTCTCCTCGAACATCTGTCCCACCTCTTCTCGCTTTAGGTGTATGGCAGGCATTACGATGTGGCTCGGTTTCTGATGTAGCAGTTGCAGGATGCGTTCGCCAAGATCGGTCTCCACGACATCGATGCCGTGATTCTCAAGGAACGGGTTCATTGCACACTCCTCGGTAAGCATCGACTTGCTTTTCACCATCTTCTTTACGCCATGACTTTGCAGTATGTCGAGCACGATGTTGTTAAAGTCGTTAGCATCTTTAGCCCAATGCACAATGACGCCACGGCTCTCCAGTTGCGTGCTGAACTCCTCCAGATAGTCAGCCAAGTGCGTTACGGTGTGCTGTTTTATCTGGCTGGCATGTTCGCGCAGCTCCTCCCATTCTGGCAACCCTGACGCCATGTTGTCGCGTTTTTGTCTTAGCGACCAGAAAGTGGCGTCGTGCCATGTGGTCTTTGCTCTGTTGTCGTTGAAGCGTCGTGCCGCTTCTGAATGTATTGTGCTCATAGTCCTGCTGCTAATATTTCTACCACGTGTATGAACTTTATAGGCTTGTTCTCCTTCTTTGCAATGCCCTGCATGTGCATAAGGCATGACGAGTCGGGACCGGTGATGTATTCCGCTCCCGTAGCCATGTGACGTTCTATCTTGTCCTCTCCCATGCGTTTCGACACGTCAGGCTCTTCTACGGAGAACATACCTCCGAATCCGCAGCACTCGTCTTTTCTCTCCGGCTCACGGATGGTGATGCCGTCCACGAGTTTAAGCAAGTCGATAATCTTGTTGAACTGCGGCATTTGTCTTTCTGAGGGCGACGACAGTCCCAGTTCGCGTACGCCGTGACACGAGTTATGTACGCTGACTATGTGCGGGAAGTGAGCCTTGAGGCTTGTTGGTTTTACGACGTCGTGTAGAAACTCTACCACGTCCATTGTCTTCTTTGACGTGAGACATTCGTGATTGCCCTTGGCAAGTCGTGGATGATAAAACTTGACAAAAGCCGCGCACGATGCCGATGGTGCAACCACGTAGTCGAACCCCTTGAAGAGGTCGTCGAAGTGTCGTGAGATGTCCGTAGCCATCTTCTCAAAGCCGGCGTTTGCCATAGGTTGTCCGCAGCAAGTCTGCTTGAGAGGGTAGGTGACGTCGAGTCCGAGGCTTGTCAGGAGCTTGTACGTGGCCACTCCCACTTCCGGATACAATGCATCGACGTAACATGGAATAAACAATCCTATCTTCATAATGTCTTTAAAACCCTATTAGCGTGTAAAAAGTGTTCTTCTTTTTTGTTGTTTTTATTCGTTGGCAAAAGTAATAATAAAAAATGAAAATGTTTATCCGTTATTATTTATTAAAAGTTAATTTTACGGTGTAACGACTGATCGGCTATTTAAAGTGAATTAGAAGAATTGGAATCATAATATCATCATCCCGTCCTGTAACACCCCGGTACGTGAAAAACATATCTCTCAATAATGAAGAATATCGCAACGATAGAATTTATCTATAAAAGTATAGTTGGTGTCTTTGGTATATCTATAATAAAAGCATTATCTTTGTACTCGAAATCAAAACACCAATTTAAAGAACAAGTAAGACAATATGGAAACGAGAAAAGAAATAGCGGCAGAAAAGAAACGTTGCGGTTCACATAATTGCACACAGGCTGTGCTTTGCACCTACCACGACTTCACCGGAATGGAAGAAGAAACCATTAAAAATGTGGGCAATGCCTTTGCGGCTGGTATGGGTAATATGGATGGAACTTGTGGCGCCCTCGTTGGAGCTGGCATCGTACTCGGACTTGCCACTAAGGACAAGGCAAAGTCTATCAAGGGCATGAGGCAAATTATGGATAAATTTAAGCAGCGCAATGGTGCCACACAATGCAAGCTGCTAAAAGGTGTGGGCACAGGAAAGGTGCTTCGCGAATGTCCACTTTGCGTGGCTGACGCATCTGAATTTCTGGAAGAAATACTGGAAAAGGAAGGCTGCCGAAAGTAAGCTGTAGAATCTATACGACATTTTTATATATCAAACCATTATACCCAACAACGACATGGCTAAGTATAAAGCAATTAACGAGCAGGACCGCTGCGTGGCATGTGGTCAATGGGAATACCGCTACTAAGCAATACGGTTGCATTGGAATGGCGTGCTGTTGGCACTACTTTGCAAAGTCATACAATTTCGTGGAATGAAAAAGCATTCTTGTTGATTTTTTTTCGTTTACACGGATATTATTCGTATATTTGCAACCTATTTTTAAAATCAAGATAACCTATAAATGTCAAAAAGATTTCTAACCCTCGCTGCAATGTTCATGCTTGCAGCCTCTGCTTTCGCCGTGCCGGCGAAGCGTGTGAAGCGTCAGGTGCAGCAGCCTGATGGCTCCGTGCTTACAGTGATGTTGCGCGGCGACGAGAATTTCCATTACACAAGTACAGAAGATGGTCAGCCGTTGGTGCAGCGTGCTGATGGTGCATATTGCTATGCTACGCTCGATAGCAACGGTAAGTTGACTGCGTCTGCGCAGGTGGCTCACGACGTTGAGAGTCGTGGTGCTGCAGAGTTGTCGTTCTTGAACTACTACACTGCCGAATCGCAGAAGGTGCGTTCGCTCGGTATGGAGCGTGCTAAGCAGCGCAACGCTCGCCGCATGGCTCGCCTCGCTAATCGTGGCGTGGTTGATGCTTCGGGCAAGCCGGTGCGCAGGGTTATGGCTGGTGCTACTGGTGGCGAAGGTATCGGCGTCACGGGTAAGCGTAAGGGTCTTGTAATCCTCGTGAACTTTAAGGATAAGAAGATGCAGTCGAAGCACACTCAGGCTGAGTGGAACGACTATTTCAATAAGGTGGGTTACAATAAATACGGCAACAATGGCTCTGTTCACGACTATTTCTATGCGCAAAGCTATGGCAAGTTAGACCTTGAGTTCGACGTAATAGGTCCGGTTACAGTGTCGAAGAACATGGCATCATACGGTGCTAATGATGCTCAGGGCAACGATATTGACCCTGCAGGTATGATTAAGGAGGCTTGCGAATTGGCTTATGCTAAGGAGAAGATGGATATGTCGCAGTACGACTGGGATGGTGATGGTGCTGTCGACCAGGTGTACGTGATTTATGCTGGCTACGGTGAGGCTGCAGGTGGTGAAGCGAATACCATTTGGCCTCACGAGTGGGACATACAAGGTGGAGGTTACAGCCTTGTGCTTGGCGGTCAGCGCATCCGTACATACGCTTGCTCGTCGGAGCTGAATGGCGGCTATGGCACAGATATCAGCGGTATTGGTACCGCTTGTCACGAGTTCAGCCATTGTATGGGCATCCCCGACTTCTACGACACAGCAGGTGGCGGCTGCTTCGGTATGGATGCGTGGGACTTGATGGACTACGGTTCGTATGGCGGTGATGGTTATGAGCCTACTGGATATAACACTTACGAGAAGTGGGTGAGTGGTTGGATTGAGCCTACTATCCTCACCGAGCCTTGCTACATAAAGAATATGAAGCCGCTGAGCGATGCTCCTGAGGCGTGCGTTGTGTTCAACGAAGCGAACAAGAACGAATACTATATCTTCGAGAACCGCCAGCTGAAGGGCACCGACGTTGCTCTCCCTAACCACGGTATGCTTGTCATACACGTCGACTACGACCAGAAGGTGTGGTTTGACAATGAGGTGAACAACACGTCTAACCACCAGCGCTTCACTGTTGTGCCTGCCGACAACAAACTTACGTCGGAGACAGTATCCGGCGATACATACCCTGGCACCACAAAGTCGACCGAGCTGACCGATACCTCGAAGCCGGCTGCTACATTGTTCAACGCTAATAGCGACGGACGCAAGTTCCTCGGCAAGCCAGTGACAGAAATCACGGAGAAGGATGGTCTTATCTCGTTCACATTTATGGGCGGTGTTAATCTCGATGCACCACAGCCGAAGGTGATGAACATGACCGAGACATCGTTCACCGGCGGTTGGAACGCAGTGGATGGAGCCGAAAGCTACACTGTAGAACTGCGCGAGAAGAGCAATCTGCCTTCTGTAGATGAGGCTGTTAAACTGAGCGAAGACCTCAGCAAATGGGGCGAGAAACTTGCAGTAGAGGGCACAATCGATATTTCTGCCGACCTTGATAGCAAGATGCAGAATAAGGGTTGGACAGGAGATAAGGTGTTCGAGTGTCCGGGTTGTGCAAAGATTGGTACTGCGAAGAAGCAGGGCAACCTCACTTCGCCTCTCATTACCGACAACTCTTCGGCAAGTGTAACCGTTCGTCTCTCTGCAAGCGCATACGGCAAGGATGCTACTGATATTACAGTGTCGCTCCTTGATAACGATGATGCAACAATCGCTGAGCAGACAATAACAATGGACGGCATGATGGCTACAATCGTACTCGACAATGCCGACATGAAAGACTACAAGGTAATGGTGCAGCCGAAGAAGCGTGGCTATATCTACTTTGTAGGTATCTATGACGGCAACTACTCGGCTGAGGACTTCCTGAGCATGAACGTCGCTCCGAAGACAGCAATGAAGGCGGTTGCACAGCGTTTCACGGGTATAAAGACTACTTCGTATAAGTTCGATAAGCTCACAGCTGGCACTGCATATCAGTGGCGTGTGTGCGCCGTAGCCGGCGACGCAATGTCGAAATGGAGTGCTTGGCAGACTGCCGACCTCAGTACTTGGAGTGGCATCAACGGCGTGACTGAGAACTTGACACAGCTTGCTGCCGGCGACCTCGTGAAGGTTTATTCTTCTGTGGGCACTGCTCTCGGCACTATGACTTACGGTGACTTCTGCCGCATGGCGCTGCCTGCTGGTGTTTATGTAGTGAAGAGTGCAAAGACTACACTTAAGGTGACAAAGTAAGAAGCTTTATAGGGGGCGTAATCGCCCCATAAAGTGGAATGTACAGTGATACAAAAAAGCCTGTTGGAGCAATGCTTCAACAGGCTTTTTGTATCTTATTTGTATCTTATAAGGTAGTGTTACTAAAGAGACTATAATCTTTAGAAATCACTATGCGATTTACTTAACGATGATCTCGTCGGTGAAGAGCCAACCGCCATCCTCTGTTGTGCTACCCTGCACACGGATGTAGCGTGTCTTTGCATTGCCCTTCCACGCAAGGTTGCGGAAACCGAGCTGAATGTCGCGGTCTACTTCCGACTTCTTATTATACACCTCGGTGAAGTTCTGACCGTCCTCGCTGAACGAAATCTTGTACTCCGACGGGAAGAACACCCATGCGCCGTAAGCCTGCATGAAGTCGGCAGCCACGGTAGAAATCTTCTGTACCTTGCCGAGATCGATGGTGAGGTCGAGACAGTAGCCCTTGTTGCCGAGGAAGCCCTGCCACTTCTGGTCGCCGTATGTCCATCCGCCGTGCTGTCCGTCGACGAGAGTCTTGTCGCCCTGCGCCTTGTACTTGTCCTCGTAGCGGTGGTTGAAGATGATGTTGCAACCTATCGCCTTGTGCTTTGTGGTCTTGAACGACTCGGGACGTTCGCCGCGTTCCTTCTTGAGGTCGAAGGTGTTCACGCCTTGTTTGTGCAGACGTTCGCACTCTACGATGGCACGCTTGCGGAACTCGGGGTAGTTCTTGGTCTTTGTGCCGTTCCATCCGATCTCGGCGATAGCGAGGGCACGTGGATAGAGCATATACTCTACGTGCTCTGCTGTAGGTACGTATTCGGTCCAGAGGTTAGCCTGCACGCCAGTAATCTTGTTGCGTACCTCCTCGGGCAGCGTGCCACCAGGAACGTAGCTGTACACCTTTTCAAGTGGGAGGAAACCGCCGATAGCCTCAGGCTGAGTGTCGGGAGCATCCTGATAGTAGTCGAGATACCAGTATCCGCTGGGCGAGAGCACCACGTCGTAGCCATGGTCGATAGCCTCCTGCGCCTTTTCAAGACCGCGCCACACCATAACAGTGGTGTTCTTGGCGAGGTTGCCGGCTATCACCTCGTCCCAACCCACGAGCTGTCGACCGTGGTCGGTGAGGAACTTGCCAAAGTGAGCGATGAGGTGCGCCTGCAGACCATCCTTGTCTGTGCCGAGCTCCTTCATCTTCTGCTGGCAGAGCGGACAAGAAGGCCATGAAGCCTTGTCTGCCTCGTCGCCACCGACGTGGATGTATTTCGATGGGAAGATGTCCATCACCTCTTTCAGTACGTTCTCGAGGAAGTCGTATGTAGCCACGCTGCCCGGGCAGAAGTCCATCTGCTTGTAGGGTTCGTGCGTGCAAGAGAGTTCGGGGTAGGCTGTGAGCACCTCTGCCGAGTGGCCCGGCATCTCGATTTCGGGCACGATAGTGATGCCACGCTCTGCTGCGTACTTCACGAGGTCGCGCAGCTCGTCTTGAGTATAGTAGCCACCGTATGCGCCCTCTTCGCCTTCGTTCTTGTACTTGCATCCGAGTTTGCTCCACTCCTTCCATGTCTTTCCTTCGCGCCACGCAGCAAGACTGGTGAGGCGAGGATAGCGTTTTATCTCTATGCGCCAGCCTGCAGCGTCAGTGAGGTGAAGGTGGAGGCGGTTGAACTTATACTGTGCCATCACGTCAATCTGCTTCTTGAGAAAAGCGATTGGCTGGAAGTGGCGCGACACGTCGAGCATCAGCGAGCGCCACTTGAATGCTGGAGCATCCTGAACGTCGCACGCCATGATGCCATTCTTCTGCTTCAGCTGCTTTACGGTCTGCCAGGCGAAGCGGAAGCCGTCGGCAGAAGCGGCACTGATGAGCAGTGTGTCCTTAGTGATGTGGAGGTTGTAAGCCTCGGGCGACGTAGCGTTGGCGAGGCGTGTGAAGCGTACCACCTGCTGAGCGTTGTTGTCAGCCTTTGCTGACCACTGCTTCGAGTAGATGTTCTCTGCATCCGCGCCAACCTCGTTGATGAGTTTCACCTTTGTTGTTGCGGTGCTGAACGCGCCCTTGCCTGCATTGAACGACTGCGGCTTTGGTAGCAACGACTGTGCCGATGCTGCTTGAGCGGTAATCATGCAGCCGAAGAGTAGGGCTGCTAATGGTTTGTTTGTCATTTTATAGTTATCAGTTTTTAAATTAGTACCTTTAAGTGTTCTCCTGCGTGGTTCTTGCAAGAAACACGCAGGCTTATCTGTCTATGAAGTAGGCAGCGAACGCCAATGCTATCATTATAATAGCAATGGTGAACACCACGATGTATGCAACTTTTGCATACAACTTCTTTCTTTGTATAGCCTTGAGGCTTTGTTCACGAAAAGTGTCAATGCCATCTTTCTTATGGCTATGTCTATGCTTATACTTGTGTTCCTGCATAATGCGAGTATATGTTAACAGCTTGTGTCGTTTGATAAATCTGAATAGAGGAGAGTGATTTAGAACTTCACGTCGAGCTGAAGGTCGAACATGTTATAGTTCGACTTGTTCAGGCTACGGTCGTTGACGCGAGCATATTCTGCTGCAATCATTACGTGCTTGCCAATCCAGTAGTTGGCACCAATCTCGTACTGAGTCTTCGATGTGTGCCAATCGGCTTGCGGACGGTAGAGGTCGTAGCGAGCCTTAGCATAGAGTTTCTTGCTGATAACTGGCGCAATCATGAGCGCGTAGAAACCATCAGCCTTGTCGCCTGCAGCGTAGTTGATAGTGCAGTCGGTCTCCTTGCCTGAAGCGTTTGAGGTCTTGAAGCCGTAGCCCTGACTGTGGATATACTCCGAACGCACGGTCCAGTCGTGGGCTGCATATTCGGCGCTGATGGCATAGCGGTTCTTCTCAAGCGAGCGCACACCGTTCTTAGCTACAGCGTTTCCGTTAGCGTCTACCTCAGTCCATGTGCCCTTGCGAGCATACGAACCGGTCCAACCGAAGGCACCGATGCGCAGACCCTTCATTGGAGCCACCCATACGCCGCCGATGATGTCCTTGCGCTGGTCGACATCCTTCATGTTTGTGCCCTGACCGTTGAACACGCCCACCTGATAGTGGAGGTAGTGGTGTCCGTCGTTAGCCTTGAGCAGGTCGCCCTGCAGCTGCACGCCGATGTCGCGTCCGTTGCTTGAGTGTTCGCCGTTGCGGTCGCTGAAGCCAGCGAGCTTAGTGACGTTCTGCGAGTAGCCCATAAAGCCCTGCGTAATGGGGTGCATGGGGTTCTCGAAGGTGAACGGACGCTTGAACTGACCTGCCTTCACCTTGAACGCGTCGTACTTTTGCCATTCTGCGAAGGCATCAACCATACGTGGTGCCACGGTGAGGTTAGAGGTGTTGCCGTTCACCTGCAGCTGTGCCTTCCAGTAGAAGTCCTTTGCCACGCGTCCTTCGAGTGCCATACGCACCATACGGATGTTGAACGAGTTGATGTCCTTTTCGCCTTTGTTGCTTTCCTTGTCGCTGTACTGATACTGCGACATGATGTAACCGCTGAACTTGATGTCGCTGAGCACCTTCAGCTTCGCTTCTTTCTCTTGTGCTGACACACTGCCGAAAGCGAGAGCGGCGAGTGCGAGAGTTGCTAATGTTTTCATTATGAGTTTTGAATTTTGAGTTTTGAATTGTTCTTTTGGAAGAAAAACCTACGGCTTTTCTTCCAAAAGAACTACGTTCTCTACGTGTGGCGTATGCGGGAACATGTCCACCGGCTGCACCGCCATCACTTTGTACGCCACATCGAGCGCCTGGAGGTCGCGTGCCTGCGTAGACGGGTTGCAGCTGACGTAGACGATACGCTTCGGGTGGGCGCGCAGGATAGTGTCTATCACGTCCTGGTGCATACCGGCACGTGGCGGGTCGGTGATGATCACGTCGGGGCGACCATGCTTCTGGATGAACTCGTCGTTGAGAATGTCCTTCATGTCGCCGGCGTAGAACTTGGTGTTGCTGATGTTGTTCACCTCAGAGTTCACCTTAGCGTCCTCGATAGCCTCGGGCACGTACTCGATGCCTATCACCTCGCGTGCCTGACGCGCCACGAAGTTGGCGATGGTGCCCGTACCGGTATAGAGGTCGTACACCAGTTCGTCGCCGGTGAGCTTGGCGAAGTTGCGTGCTACGGAGTAGAGGTGGTAAGCCTGCTCCGTATTGGTCTGGTAGAAGCTCTTCGGACCAACCTTGAAGCGCAGGTCCTCCATTGTCTCGAAGATGTGGTCGTTGCCCTTGAAGACAGAGAGGTCGAGGTCGCCGAAGGTGTCGTTGCACTTCTGGTTGTCGACGTACATGAGCGATGTTATCTCGGGGAACTTGTCAGCGATGTGCTGCAGCAACGCCTTGGCGCGCTGCTCGTCGCCCTCCTCGTCGTAGTGGAACTGGATGAGTACCATCCACTCGCCCGTGTTCGAGTTGCGTATCATGATGTCGCGCAGCAGTCCGTGCTGCTGTCTGAGGTCGAAGAACGTCATGCCGGTAGAGAAGGCATAGTCGCGAATGGCGTTGCGAATCTTGTTGTGCAGGTCGTCCATGAGCCAGCACTTCTCGATGGGGAGTATCTTGTCGAAGGCTCCGGTGATGTGGAAACCGATGCCGTTCATGTTGTCGAACTGCGTGCCTTCGGCAATCTGCTCGCGTGTGAGCCAGCGCTTGTTGCAGCATCCGAACTCCAGTTTGTTGCGGTATTCCTTGATGTGTACCGAGCCCATGATGGGCATGAACTCCGGCAGCTCTATCTTTCCGATGCGTGTGAGCTGGTCGAACACCTGCTTCTGCTTAGCCTTCAGCTGCTCCTCGTAGGGCAGGTTCTGCCATTTGCATCCGCCGCAGATGCCGAAGTGCTCGCACATCGGCTCTGTGCGAACGTCGCTCTTCTTGATGAAGCGAATGACTTCCGCCTCGCAGTAGCTGTGTTTCTTCTTGCGTACCTGCAGGTCAACCACGTCGCCGGGCACGGCGAACGGCACGAAAACAACCATGTCGTTGACGTGTGCCAGTGATTTTCCTTCGGCAGCAACCGCCTCAATAGTTACGTTCTCGAGTATTGGTAGTGGTTTCTTCTTTCTTGACATTATTATATATGTATTATTTTAAAGTGCAAAATTAGAAAAATAATTTGAAAGTTTCAAATGATATACAAAATAAGAAACAAGAAGAGGGCGTCAAAACTAAAGAATTGACCCCCTCTCTTCAACTTTCAATTTAAAACAAAGTATTACTTAACGCCCAACTCTGCAAATCCCATTGCCTCGCCAGCTACGACCATGCGCTCAGCGCGCAGCTTCACGTAGCGTGTCTTTGTGGCGTTGAAAGTTACGGTCTGTAGTATCGGGTTATTCTGCAGGTTTGAGAACTCGCCACTCTTCAGCACGCGCTCGTTGCCGCCCTTGGCGTCGCAAGCCGCGATGGTGTAGGTGTGGATGAGTCCGCGTCTGCCCTCGCTCTGGTCGGGCAGATACTGCAGTGCAGACACCTCCTGCTCGCTGCCGAGGTCGATAAGCACTTCGTTGCCTTTGCAGAACCAAACGGTCTGCGGATTGCGGTCTGTAGCCTTCTCCCATTCAGCCTTGTCGGCGCCGAGGATAGCGAACCTCAGAGACTTGATAGCCTCGGCTGTGGGGTTCCATGTGAGCTGTGCGTCCTTGCCGCCGTAGTAGATGCCCACATTGTTGAGGCAGATAGGTCCGCGCGAGTCGATGATGCGCACGCGCACGCTCTTCGCCTCCACGGTGCGGAAGCGCAGCAGACGCTTGTAGCCGATAGTTGTCGTCTCCTCGCCCTGCTCAACGCTGCGCCATGTCTTGCCGTCAAGATACTCCACGGCGAACTTCTTCACGCGCTGTCCAAGCGGTATATACTCCTGCAGCATGATGCGGTTCATCAGCTGTGGCTTTTTGAAGTCGAACGTGATGGTAGCCGATGTAACGCCGTCGGTGGTAGCCCAGTAGGTATCCCACGAGTTGTCGGTCATAGCCTTTGCTGTGAATTCGCCGCCACGCTCGTTGCTCACCTTCGGAGTCATGCCAGCCACGAGGTTGTGCTGCAACTCGCGCTGAATCATCTTGTGGAAGTTGACGGCATTAGCCGAGTCGGTGGGATGGATGAGTCCTTCGCGGTCGACGGGGAAGTTGAGCAGCAACGTAGCGTTGTGGCCCACCGAGCGATAGTAGAGGTCTGCAAGCTGTTCGGGCGATTTCACACGATCGTCCTCTTCGGGGTGATAGAACCAACCCGGACGAATAGACACGTCGCACTCGGCAGCTGTCCACTGGTCGCCGTCGGCGTGTCCGTACTGCAGTTCGGGGTAGTTGGGGTAGCCCGGGTAAACCGTGTTCTTGCGCAGGAACGCCCAGTTGGTCTCGCCGGCAAATCCTTTCTCGTTGCCCACCCAGCGGCAGCCCGGACCGCCGTCGCCGAATACCACGGCGTTCGGCTGAATGCTGTCGAGCATAGCGAAGATGTGCGGATAGTTATAGTAGTTCTTGCGGTCGATAGTGCGTGAGTCCTTCGCACCGCCATAGTAGCCGTCGCCGCCGTTGGCTCCGTCGAACCACACCTCGAACACGTCACCGTAGTTGGTGAGCAGGTCGTGCAGCTGAGCGTAGAAGTAAGGCAGGTAGCCTGGTGTAGCATAGTCGGCACGCGAGCGGTCCCACGGCGAGAGGTACACCGCGAACTTTAAGTCGTACTTCTTGCACGCCTCCGACAGTTCGCGCACGATGTTGCCCTTGCCGTTCTTGTACGGCGAGCGACTCACGTTGTAGTCGTTGCCCTCGAAGGGCCACAGACAGAAGCCGTCGTGATGCTTCGCGGTGAGTATCACGCCCTTCATGCCGGCAGCTACGAGTGTCTTTGCCCACTGCTCGCAGTCGAGGCGTGTGGGGTTGAACGTAGCGGGGTCGGAGTCGCCGTAGCCCCATTCGCGGTCGTTGAACGTGTTCAGACCGAAGTGGATGAATGCGTAGGTTTCCATGCGCTGCCAATCGATTTGCTTCTGCTCAGGGAGCGGAAGGATAGGAGCTGGAGCCTTCACTGTGCTCTGTGCCGACGCGGTGAGGCTGGCAAGAGCCATTACTGATGATATGATTAGTTTGTTCATTTTACCTGATTACAACTGATATTTGCCTGCTGTTATTTTCTTTACACAGAGTTTCTTAAACACGATGTTATAGTAGTCGTCCGGCTCTGTCTCGGGGTGGCGGAATGCATCCTCCTCGTAGAGGAAAAGAATCTTGCCGTCCTGCGCCTGCACCATTGTAGAGTATGCCGAAGTGGTAGTGCTCACCTGGTATGCACCCTCCCAATCCTTAGCTATCGCCTCTGGCGACGCATAGTCGGTTTTCGTGCGCAGTGCTTTGTAGAAGATAGCCACGTTGGAGCGACCCGGACCCGTGGGCACGCTCTGCAGCATCAAGTCGACCGCTTTGCCCTGCGCGTCCTTCGCCTTCACCACGAGGATTTCGCCGTTGCACGCGCTGTCGCCGTTCTTCACGCCGTTGTTGGCAGCCGACGAGAACGCCACTGTGCCCCAGGCACCCGTAGCCTTCTTCTTGTCAGCGTACTTATAGATGTTGAAGAAGCGTCCGTTCTGCGTGCGCGAGCTGATGAGCACGTCGCCGTTCGGCAGCTCTTCGAGCTTTGCCTCGTCGCCCTTGGGTGCAGTCTCGGCAGCGTTAGCACCAAGCAGATGCCATGTCTTGCCGAAGTCGTCGCTGTAGAGCACGCGGTTGCCCTCGTGTGTGGTCAGCGCTGTGTACACACGATAGTGCGAGCCCACCTTGATGCGCGAGCTTTGGCAGATGCGTCCGCTTGTGAAGAATGCCGACTTCATGCCGTCCACCAGTCCGTACACGTGCTGCGTCACCTCCTCAGCCTTCCATGTCTTGCCCTCGTCCGACGATGTGTAGCGCCCCATCATCTGCGGGTTCTCGCGTGTCGACTCCCAGTAGCCCACGCCGCCCGAGGCGCACATGAGCAGTATCTCGCCCGTCTCGCGGTCGCATACCACGGCAGCGTCGCCGTGAGCGCAGTCGAAACTGCTTGCAATGCGGTTGCCTCCGCGTGCCACCATCTGCTCCGTAGCTGTCCATGTCTTGCCACCGTCGGTGCTCTCCTTCATCACGATGTCGATATGGCGTCCGCCGCCGATGTCCTTGTTGTCGTAGCGGTGGTCGGTGAAGGCGATTATCTTGCCCGACTTGCACTGGATGATAGCCGGGATGCGATACTGTGCGTCGGCGTGCAGGAAGAGCTTCGTGCCATCGGCGATACTCTTGCAGCATCCGTTAGCAGACTTGCCTGCGCAGCATCCGCTGGTTGGCTGTTTGCCGCAAGTCATTTTACACTGTGCCGTAGCTGTTGTGCCGAGCGTCATGCCGGCAGCAAGAAATAGGGTAGGGAGTAAATGCTTCATTTCTTGATATTTTGGCTAATATAATTTATTTAGTAGATGTTAATTCTGCAAATTTACGGATTTTTCCTGACAAAAGACTCGTTGTCGCTACTTTTTTGATGCCCTATTATATATAATGTATATAAGTTTCGCACGTCTCATCGTCTACTCGTCTCTTGTCTACTCGCCTCCTATCAAGCCGATCGCGTCCGCCGTCCGATCAGATTGCGTCCGCCGTCCGGTCAGATTGCGTCCGCCGTCCGGTCAGGTTGCGTCCGCTGTCCGATTAGATTGCGTCCGCTGTCCGACGGTTATACCAGCACTGCTACATTGTACAAACGAGCTGAAAAAATGACGTAACGTCAGCCGTTCGCTGATAGAAAGTGGCATTTTATAGTTGAAAGTGAAACTTTTTTGGTCTAATTGTTATTAGTTTCAATATTAAATCGTATATTTGTGGCAAATTTTCTAACTAAAAAAACACGTATTATGAAACACAACTACATGTTAGGCCTTGCGATGACGGGCTTGTTAAGCTTGCCGTCGTACGTACAAGTTAGTGCACATCAGTTCCCAACGCCTTTCAATGCAGCTAAAGCGTTTGCAGCTCCGGTATGGGCACCGAAGACTCCTTCGCTTGCTCCATCGGCTATTGACGACAAGGCGAAAGGCATCACGATGTATGCTGGCGAACGTATGGATCAAAGCAAGAAGCGTTCGTTCATCAAGTTTAAATCGAAGGATGTACAAAACTTCCAGCAGATTCAGTACTATCAGTTTGAAGATAAAGTAGGCGAGCAGCTGTATGGTCTTACATGTGGAGCTTCAGATGGTAAGAACTACTATGGTTTCTTCGCATACGACTATACGTTCAGCCAGATGGTTAAGCACTTCTCCAAGATTGACTTGGAGACAGGCGACACAACACACATCCGCTCGTTCACCAAAGAAGAGCAGCAAGCGTGGTACGGCAATGGCTATGGCGGTACGCTGCGCAATGCGCTTTACGACATGGCTTACGACCCATCTTCTGATACATTCTTCGCTCTTGGCTACGGCTGGAACGAAGACGGCTCGGTAGGTCATTCCATTCTCTATACCGTTGATGTAGAGACCGGTCAGTATGAAAAGATACAGGATTTTGATAATGATATCCTCCACGAGTTCTGCTTCGACGCACACGGCAATATGTATGCCGTACGTCCGAAGTGGCTTATGAAAACCGAGGATGGCAAACAGGTAGAATACAACGGCGGAACCGAGCTTGTGAAGTACGACAACAACTTTCAGGAGATTTCGGCAAAGGAGATAAAGGACGAAAGCAACAATGCTATCGTCATGGTACAGTTTGGTGCTGTGTCTATCGACAATAACACGGGTCTCGTATATTGGATTCCGGCATTGTCGAGCGGTGCTACACGCATCTACACCATTGATACGGACAAACTGACGAAGAAGGGCTGCTACACCGCAGTGCAGCATAGCAGCTTCATGCCGGGCAACTGGTTCACGGGTCTTTACGTGCCGTACCTCGAAGCCGACAAGTCGACAGCAGCCGGTCAGGTGAAGAACCTCAACGTGATGCCTGACGAGTCGGGCGCGCTCAGCGCCAAGTTCACATGGACCAACCCGTCGAAAGCATGGAACGGCTCCGCACTCAGCGAGTTTAAGGAAGTGCGCATCTATCGCAAGAAGGACGGCGTAGCCACAAGCGATCACGTCACCTCGAAGGAACTGCTCTCGTCGAAGGTGTCAGAACTCGTAGCTACAGTGCCTGCCGACGGCAAGATGGGCGAGGCAATGGAGTACGTAGACAGCAAGGCGAAGCTCGGCTTGAACACATACTACGTTGTTCCGTCGCGCGTGGCTGGCGAACTCGGTGTGCCTGACAGCATTCGCTGCTACGTAGGCGGCGACGTGCCGGGCGCAGTAGGCGATGTGGCTATCGAGAAGACTGGCGAAGGCATCAAGCTCTCGTGGACGGCTCCGACAAGCGGCTTGAACAACGGCTACTTCGTGGCTTCTGAGCTTAACTACAAGATTACGCGTATGCCGGATAAGAAGGTGGTAGCAGAGAACCTCACCGCTACTACGTTTGAGGATAAGGCATTAGGCGACTACTCTAAGTATTACTACCTCATCCAGGCGAATACAAAGATTGGCGCAGGTGCAGTGGTACAGACTGCCGGCGTTTTGGCAGGCAACGCATTGGTACCGCCACTCGATCTGAAGACTGACAGACCCGACAACGCAGCTGTTTGGCAGTCGGTTGGCGGATTCATGTTCGACTATAGCGACTACAACCAGAGCCTTACAGCCTACGGTAACAACAGTGAAACATCAGGAACACTGTTCTCACCGCCAATTCAGTTGAAGAAAGGCAAGACATACCGTATCGTAGCCGACTTCTACGAGCACGAGCAGAATAGCACATTCGACTTGAAGACCACTATGGGTACAAGCAACGAGAGCGTCAAGGACGCAACAGTGCTCACCGAAGACCTGGCAAGAGAGGGTGCAGGCTACGAACGTGCATTGGTAGAGGATAAGTTCACCGCTCCGGCTGACGGCACATACTATTATGGCTTCTCGCTCACCACGAAGTACGGTCAGTACAACTCATTCCGATTCTACGGTCTCACACTCGAGGAAATCATGGAGAAAGACATGCAGGCGGTAGAGATGAGTGGCATCAAGGAAGCAGTAGCAGAACGCGAAAACACCTGCACCGTGACAGTGCGCAACTTAGGCACAACAGAGCAGAGCAACTATAAGATAAGAATCTACTGCGAAGACGAAGGCAAGAGTGTTCTCGTTGGTGAGACAGCTGATGTGCCAGCTATCAAGTCGGAAGCAACAAAGAAGGTGGAAGTGAAGTTCCGTCCGAAGAACGAAGGCATCTCTAAGTTCTACGCAGAGGTGGTACTCGACGGCGATCAGAACCTGAGTAACAACAGAACTCCTTCTATCGAGCTCCCAGTAATCGACAAGGAGAACGCAGTATGGAGCAAGGTGGTTACAAGCAAGAAGGACGAGAGCGTAGATACCCACGGACCAGTTGTCTACTTCTCTACATACGACCATACCGAGCACATCTACTATGCTAAGGAAATAAAGGGCGTGGCTGGTGATCAGATCATGCGTATCGGCTACTCGTACAGCGGTAATGACAACCTTAAGGACCGCACAGCCGAGAGCAAGGTACAGGTGTACATGGGCCACACCACAAAGAAGGGCTTCGAGTCGGCGACCGACGGCATGAGCAAGAACGATTTGACACTCGTCTACGACGGTACGATGGTGCTTGAGCCTGGTCAGGACAATATGCTCATCTTCAATCTCGACACTCCGTTCGAGTACGACCCGACACAGAACCTCGTTATCGTTATCGACCGCGAAGGCGAAGTGCCAAGCGAGCAGATGTTCTGCGCACTCTTCGACGTGTTCAGCGCTAATCCTAACTCGGGCGTGAACCGCTCACTCTCGTTCTCTGAGTCGTTCTCATACACAGCCGGCAAGGCATCGTTGTGGGATTCGGCAGCACTGCTTTATCTCGCAGTGGAGAACCCGACTGGTATCACCTCTACTAAGGTGCTCGGCACACAGTTCAGCTACGACGGCGCAAGTGGAGTTCTCTCGGTAGACGATGCGGTTCGCAGCGTCGCAGTCCACAGCGTAGACGGTATGCTCGTGAAGAGTGCTGACGTGAAGGGTGGACAACTCTACCTCGGTTTGGCTAAGGGCGTGTACGTAGTACGCATGACTACCGTGGACGGAAAGCAGAGCAATGTGAAGCTTTACGTTACGAAGTAAACTGATTATTTACAACTAAACATTCGACAATGAAATCATTCAGAAATTCTTTATTTCTGCTTGCACTGACAAGTCTACCCCTCACTGGGGCAGACTTGTTTGCGCAATCTGCAGACGATGCAATGCGACTCGGTTATTGTACAACAGAATACAGTAGCGGTCTTATTCTGCAAGACAAAGAAGGACCTGGTGTGTATCAGGCAGCAGTATATTTCACCTCCGACTTGCTCAACAAGTACGAGGGCGACAAGATTACAGCCGTTGAGTTCGCTATCAAGCCGAAACGTGGCTCCGAGGCAAAGGTGTTTGTGTGCAATCACATTAATTATATGAGCACAACAACACTCGGTTCGGGCTCTACTACTGAGTACAGCGAGGGTTGGAACACCGTGAAACTCGATAAGCCGGTGACAATATATAAGGGTATGGACCTCTATGTGGGCTATCAGCTCATGCTCGAAGAGGGTGAGCCGTTTGATTGTCTGCTCTTCGACCAAAGCCCATACGCTGTGCCTAACAATAACCTCTATGGCTTCAACACCGGCGAGGACAACTGGTACGACAACACTTCGGGCATCAATAAGAACGTATGTGTACGCGCAGTGGTTGAGGGCAAGAAAGCACCCGACAACGATATCTCGTTCATAAAGATTGAGCCACAGAACGGTAGCGACTACATGACGCAGAACGAACCGCGTTCGTACTACGCTTATGTGCAGAACAACGGCAAGACACCAATTACGTCGTTCACGCTGACAATGAACTCGAAGACTACTTCGCAGACCCTAAAGAGCGAGAAGACATTCGAGGGCTTGAACATCCTGAACAACGTGCCGCAGAAGTTGAAGCTCGACGGCATCGCTATTCCTGCAGAGGGCAACGTAACCACCGAGTTCACTATCAGTAAGGTGAACGGAGAGAAAGACCCTTATCCTTCTGACAATACACTCAGCCGTCCAGGCTACTGCATCAAGGAAGGCTCTAAGGCTGTGGCACGCAAGGTGCTCTTCGAGGAATTTGTATCCGAGGCCTACGAAGGTATTCCGGCTGCCGACGAGATGTACGCATCGGTGTTCGACGAGCGCGATGACAAGGGCGACTTCGTATGGGTGAAGCACCACCGCAACTATAAGGGCGTGCAGGATCAGTTCGTGATTGACGAGGACGACGACTACGAGGAACTTTACGGCAAGGCAAAGAAACCATTCGTGCCAGCTGTATGCTTCGACCGTCTGCCTATCTCAGGCATGGAAGACCCAGGACCTGCTTACTTCGTCGACTACGAGGAGCAGACAAACACCATCCTCAGTGCCGTGAAGCAGGAACCATCATTCGTTCAGCTTAACATCGACAACAAACTTGAGGGCAAAAAGCTCAACATCAAGGTGAGCGGACATGCAGGTGTTTGCGAGATGCCTATGCAGGACGAACTGCGACTCACCACATGGCTCGTTGAGGACAACATCAAGAGCACGGAGCAGGAAGGCGCAACGGGCAGCAGCTATGTGCAGGACGGCGTGCTCCGTAAGGTGCTCAGCAGCTCGGCTTGGGGCGACAAGCTCGACATCACCAAGTACGACTTCGAGAAGACCTACTCTGTCGACCTGCAGGACGGTTGGAACGTCGACAATATGCGCGTCGTGACATTCGTGAGCAACTTCAACACCGATGCCCTGAAGCGTCGCGTGTACAACACACAGCAGCTTGCTTGCACCAAGACAACCGGCATCACCAATACAACAGCAGAGACTCAGCGTCCGTTCTTCGTCGTGGGTGGCGTGGTTGTTGCTAATCAGGGCTTCCGCGTGGTGGAGGTTTGCGACATCGCTGGTCGCAAGGTGTCAGCGCATAACCTCGGCGCAGGACTTTACATCGTGAAGGCTACCGACGGCGAGCGCGTGTACACACAGAAAGTTATTGTAAAACATTAATAACGCTATTTACGTATCATTATGAATAGAAAGCAATTAATAGCTGTCGTTGCCCTGTTGGCAATGATGCTCTGCCTCCCGATAAAGGCAGCAAAGACCTATTGGGGATATTGCAACGGCGTTGACCCCGTAGCCTTCGGAACGAAGAATACGGGCAAGTGCGCAATCTATATTCCGGCAGATGTGGCGCAGGTGTACAAAGGCTTCACCGTTTCTGCTGTGAAGTACGGCTTGGCTGCGCAGGCTTCCAATGTAGAGGTGTTCATCACTAAAGACCTTAACGCCGACCCTGTCGTTACAAAGAAAGCAGCCGTGTCTAACGTTTATAAAGGTTGGAATGAAGTGGCACTGACCACTCCTTATGAGATTGACGGCGAAGGCTTCTACATCGGATATAGCTATTCTGGTGAGAATGTGTCAATGGGTGTCACCTCTACATTCTCCGAGAATGCCTGCTGGGCTGACCTCGGCGACGGCTGGAAGAACTACACCACCGAGATGGGTGAGACAGCTAAGGCACTTGCCATCCAGGCACGCATCACTGGCGACAACCTCCCGCTCGACCTTATGCTCTACACCGAACAGAAGGATATCGCAGTGCAGAAAGGTGAGCCTTGCAAGTTTGATTTCTCTGTGAAGAACCTTAGTGCTGTAGTGGTGCGCAACCTGCAGGTGGGCTATTCAATTGATGGTGGCGAGGAGACCGTTTGCGACTTCAAGACAACAATGGGTTCTAACATCGACAAGTCGTTCACAATCGAGCATGATGGTTTCAACGTTGTTGGCAATCACACTCTGAAGTTGCGCGTCGTAAGCATCAACGGCAAGGACGACGTTTACGCTCCGAACAGCGAGTCTGCACTCGCTCTTAGCGTGAAGAACTCTGTGCCGGTTCAGCGTCTCGTAGTGGAAGAAGGCACCGGCACATGGTGCCAGTTTTGCCCGAAGGGCATCGTTGGCTTCCGCAAGGCTTCAGAGGCTTATCCCAACCACTTCATAGGTATCGCCATCCACAGAAGCGACAACTTGGTGACAAATACTTATGACGACTTAGTATTCGAAAGCCTCCCAAACTGCTACTTCAACCGCAATACCAAGTCTGTGATAGAACCATCCTTCGAGTCGATGGAGACAGCTGTGAAGAAGCTCATGGAGAAAACACCAGTCATGGGTGTCGACGCTAATGTTAAGTACACCGATTCTGGCAAGAAGAAGATCTCCGTTGAGGCTCTGACCACATTCCTCGGAGCACACAAAGGCATGAACTACCGTCTCTCGTTCGTACTCCTTGAGAGTGGCATCACAGGCTATACTCAGGTCAACGCTTTTGCTGGCGGTAAGCTCGGCGAGATGGGTGGCTTCGAGAAACTGCCGAACCCCGCAACCATCGACATGGACCACGTGGCACGCATAAACTACAGCTACAACGGCATAGAGGGTAGTATTCCTGCAGATGTGGAAGCCGACGAGACCACACGCTACACCACTACGCTCGATATGCCGTCAACCATCCAAAACCCCGACAACTGCGACCTCGTAGTTCTCGTTCTGGATGCTAACACTGGCAGAATAGAGAACGGTGTAAAGGTTGAACTCGGTAAACACACCACAGACATCTACGATGCGGAGCAACTGCTCATCCCCGACTTCTCATTCCAGGGCGACCGCCTCAATGTCGATGGCTTCTCTGGCTCGGTGCGCATCTTCACACCCGGTGGTGTAGAAGTGGCTAACAGCAACCTCGCCCCCGGTATGTACATCGTGAAGGCTACAGCCGGCAACCAGACTGTAACGAAGAAGCTTATCAAGCGATAAGTATTCTGTGTGCAACGAAATATCACAAGCCGCAAGACTGCTTGAAAAGGAAAGTCTTGAAACGAAAGAGTAATTAGATAAGTAAGTTTATAAAGAAATAAGGCGTTTTGTAAAGCGGGTGCTGTGTCGGGGCGAGACACAACGTATGCAGTCTCGGCACAGCATCGGCTTCGCAGAACAAGTTCTTAATTTTCTCAACCAAAAACCTGAAAAATATGATGAACTTTACCAAGAAAGTATTTCTTGTTGGTGCGCTCGCAATGCTGACCGCATCAGCCGGTGCACAAATGAGAGACCGCTCTGCGGCTACTCTCCCGTCTACAACCGTAGCTTCGATGATGAAGGCACCGAAATCAGTTGAGAGAACACCGCGTTTGGTGAGTGTAAAGAACGCACCCGCCGACTATGGCAAAGAGGTTGACATCCTTAAGGAGGATTTCTCCAAGATGACAACCGGCACACAGGATGAACCCGACTTCGATGCCACACTGAACGATTATGAAATGCACGACAACGCATGGCTCAACATGCTGCCCGACTTTACGCATACACCCGACTGGGGCTCGCACAACGCTTACCCGGCAGGTGGAGCCATCTACCTCGATGCTTATGTGAATGAAGCTGGAAATGACAGCTATAACGGACAACTCAACACTCCGCTGCTCAACGTCTCTGCCAACACCGGCATCTGCTTCCTGCAGTTCGACGCACGTGTGCCCAAGAGCAACGAAGTCGTAGAGCACGTCACTGTCGAGGCTGCCGAGACAAACAATATGTCGCCATCATGGCGCTTCCTCAGCAGCTGCAACCTGCCACAGCTCACCACCGACTGGAAGACATACACCATTCAGTTCTACGGTGGTGGCAAGACAACCATGTTCAACATCGTCAACTACTCCGCACCAGTGCTCATCGATAATGTTCGTGTCTTCCAGATTGAGCAGTACGTAGCTACACCGACACCTAACCCCCACAAGAACTACGCTCGTGTCGATGACAATACAGCTAAGTTCGATCTCAGCTGGAGTGCCGTAGACGGAGCTGAAAGTTACGTACTGAACGTTTACGACAAGGACTCTAATGGCAAACCTCAGAACTATATCCAGAAGGATGCAGAGGTTAAAGACAACAAATGCACCGTCGACAACGCTGTCACCGGTACCATCTACTACTACACAGTCAGCGCAAAGAAGGGTGACAAGGTATCTATGCCGTCTGACGAAATCGAAGTGAAGGGCATCGTAGAGCCAGTTGTCTCTGTTTCTACTCCTATCAACGATGATAAGTATTCTGCTCAATGGAAGAACGTAGGCGGAGCCGAACGCTACAACTACATCGCCTACTACAAGAACCAGGCTAAGGAGGACGGCGCAATGGTCATCTCTCACCTTAACCTCGTTGGCATGAAGTATAGCGACGACAGAGAGGTAGAAAACTCTGTTGACAACCCAACATCATACACTCTCGATCGTGGTGCCCTTGCCGATGAAGTGGGACAGGCTGGATGGACCGTTTCTCACTATGCTATCTATAAGGATGCCCTCACCATCGATGGCTTCTGGACTGTCGAGGCGAAGAGCGATGCCGGACTCATCTCCCCAGAACTCGACCTCTCTAAGGACGGAGGCAAATTCCGAGTAAACCTTAAGGCGTGTGGCGAATACCTTGAAGCCTACAACGCACATCCAAAAGCAGCCGTAGCTCTCTTCAACTACGATGCTGAGAAGGCTGACTACGTGCAGAGCGAACTGATATACGCCGGAGGAGGCGAGATGACAGACAAGTGGCAACGTTACGACTGCAACTTCACTACGGGTACCGCACGCTCTATCGTCGGCATCTACGCCACATGGGCACCAGGCAACCTCTACCTCAGCGACCTGGCAATATATCAGGACTACAAGCAAGGCGAATATTTCCTCGCCCCATTCCACTACCGCAACTGGCTTGTGCCGAACGAGGGCGAGACAACCACTATTGATGTCACCATTCCAGCGAAAGCCTACGAGCGCGAGATTTACCATCAGGCACAATCTGTACGCGTGAAGGATGGTGGAGACCAGTACACGAGTGCTTCCTTCCTCCAGAGCCGTTGGTCAGACCTGCAGCACGTAGGCTTCTGCCCGCTCACTAACGATGTGAACGCTGCTACGCTCGGCTCCTCAAGCGCAACAGTACACCTCCAGGGCGGCAACATCGTGATTAGCAACCCTGAGCGTGCAGCAGTGGCTCTTTACACAGTGGATGGTATGCTCGTAGCATCTGATGGTAGTTGTGCCGAGACCGTTACCTTCCGCGCAGCCGCACACGGCAAGTACATCGTGAAGGTGGGCAAGCAGACCATCAAGCTCGCATTCTAAGTGAGGGTATGGCATCTCTGCTGTGTCCAAGCTGCCTTAATATACAAACATTAAGAGGGTATGGTATTTTGCCATACCCTCTTATCAATTCTGTGTGTGAACAATAAACTATTATGAACCCACAACACCATTACGCAGGTCTTACCCCACAACAAGTAGTCCGCAGCCGAGCCAAGCACGGCGTGAATGTGCTCACTCCTCCGCCCGCTACACCGCTTTGGAAGCAGTTCTTGGAGAAATTCCGCGACCCACTCATCATTATTCTTCTTATCGCTGGCGTACTCTCAGTTGCCATTTCCATCTACGAGTACAATGGACTGCACCAAGGCGCAGAGGTATTCTTCGAGCCAGTAGGCATCTTTGTGGCTATCTTCCTTGCCACAGGGCTCTCCTTCTATTTCGAGACACAAGCCGACAAGGAGTTTAGCGTGCTTAACCAGGTGAGCGACGATGAGCCGGTGGAAGTAATCCGCTCCGGCAATCACACGCAGATTGCGAAGCGCGATGTGGTTGTGGGCGACGTGGTGCGTATAGGCATCGGTTGCGAGATACCAGCCGACGGCGACCTCTTGCTGTCTACGCAACTCTCTGTAGATGAGTCGACGCTTACTGGCGAACCGCTCTGCCATAAAACCACCAATCCTGCACAGTTCGACTCCAAGGCTACATACCCAAGCAACCGCGTGCTGCGTGGCACTAAGGTGATGGAAGGCCATGCACTGATGCAGGTTACGGCAGTCGGCGATGCCACCGAGAACGGCAAAGTGTACAAGGCTGCGCAGATAGACAATAGCGTGAAGACACCGCTCAGCGAACAGCTCGACTGGCTCGGTAAGTGGGTGAGCCGTCTTTCATGCAGCATAGGCATAGCTGTCGTCGTGGCGCGCATCGTGATGTATTTAGTGCAGTACGACTTCTCCTTCGCTAATGTCGACCCACTCGCTTTCATAGCCTACATCCTGCAGACACTGATGATAGCCATGACACTCGTCGTCGTCTCTGTACCAGAAGGTCTACCTATGGCAGTCACACTGAGCCTCGCCTACAGTATGCGCCGAATGTTGAAGACCAACAATCTGGTCCGCCGTATGCACGCCTGCGAGACAATGGGAGCCACCACCGTTATCTGTACCGATAAAACCGGCACATTGACACAGAATCGCATGAGCGTAGAGAAGGCGTGCTTCTATCGCGGTGGCGAAGCTGATAAACCGATTATTGACGCTGACGAGATATTGCTTAATTCTTCCGACTTATCAAATGAAATTAAGGAAAATATAGCCCTCAACACCACAGCATCGCTCGACTTTTCCAATCCTACTTCTCCATCCGTCTTAGGCAACCCCACCGAAGGCGCACTTCTCCTGTGGCTGCACAACAAAGGTATCGACTACGAAGCCCTGCGCGAGCAGGCGAGGGTGGTTGAGGAACTGCCGTTTACTACTGAGCGTAAGTTCATGGCTACCATCGTTGAGTCAGTCCTCATGCCTGGCAAGCGGATGCTTTACGTCAAGGGTGCGCCCGAAATAGTCTATGCCCTCTGCGCATCCACATCAGGCACACCGCCACAAGCAGAAGTCTACGCACAGCTCACGCAGTACCAGCAGCGTGCCATGCGTACCCTCGCCTTCGCCTGCAAAGACGTAACCGACACTCCTTCACTATCTCAACATCTCACCACATCATCATCACAACATCTCACCACCTCAGCATCACAGCTCCGCTTCCTTGGTATAGCAGCAATCGCTGACCCCGTGCGCAAGGAAGTACCGGAGTCGATAAAGGAGTGTCTGAAGGCAGGAATAAACGTGAAGATAGTCACCGGCGACACAGCCGAAACGGCTAAGGAAATAGGTCGTCAGGTTGGATTGTGGACAGACAAGGATACAGGTGAAAACATAATTAACGGACCTGAGTTTGCTGCGCTCACTGATGCGCAACTCGATGCTGTGGTAATGAAGATAAAAATAATATCCCGTGCTCGCCCGATGGACAAAAGGCGGCTCGTCGAAGCCTTGCAGCGCAAGAACCAAGTGGTAGCAGTCACCGGTGACGGCACCAACGATGCACCTGCCCTCAAAGCAGCACACGTCGGACTCTCGATGGGCGACGGCACCTCTGTAGCAAAAGAAGCCTCGGACATCACCATCATTGACAATTCCTTCCGAAGCATCTGCAAAGCTGTGATGTGGGGACGCTCGCTTTACCAAAATATACAACGCTTCCTGCTCTTCCAACTCACGGTAAACGTCACAGCGTGTATGCTTGTGCTCTGCGGTGCGCTGATGGGCACGGAGACACCACTCACTGTCACCCAGATGCTTTGGATAAATCTCATAATGGACACATTCGCAGCAATGGCACTCGCATCGCTACCACCATCAGAGGCAGTGATGAGCGACCCACCACGCAACCGCAATGCATTTATCATAAACCGACCGATGCTTGCAGAAATAGTTGGGGTAGGGGGCTTCTTCTTTGCGCTGCTCATCACGTTGCTGTACATCTTCGAACATGCAGACATACAACAACTCACCGACCTCTTACATCTACAATTAGGAGCACACACACCCGTCACACCCTATGAGTTGACCCTGCTCTTCACCATCTTCGTGATGACCCACTTCTTCTACCTCTTCAATGCGCGCGCCTTCCAAACGCAGCGAAGCGCACTGCATCTGAAGGACTGCAATGGCCTCGTCTTCATCAGCACGCTCATTTTTGTCACTCAAGTGTGTATGGTGGAGTTGCCAGGCGTTCAGCGTTTCTTCAATGTGGTTAGTCTGAAGCTCATTGACTGGGTAATAATTGTTATCGGCTCCTCGTTCGTGCTGTGGGTTAGAGAGCTTTGGAGCTTGTTGCGAAGAACAAAATAAGGTGTCTTTTAGGGGGCGTAGCGGTCGCCGCTGCACCAACCTAAAAGTACTTGATCTTTGCCGTAGCGTTACAACAATGTTGCCGTAGCACTAAAACAATGTTGCCGTAGCACTAAAACAATGTTGCCGTAGCGTGGTAATAATACGGGAGTAAAAAAAAGAACTGACAATTCAAATTGCTTGTGCAATAGAATTGTCAGTTCTTCATTTTGAATGAATTCTCTATACTTGAAATCTCGCTTGAGAACTTCTTGTCAATCTTTATTCGTTGCTCTACTTGGTTGCAGCTATAGATGACCGTGGCGTGGTCGCGTCCACCCACCATTCTTCCGATGCGACTTGCAGAGAGCTTCGTGTACTTCTGCGCGAGGTAGATGGACACCTGGCGTGCCATCACGTATTCCTTCTTACGACTGCGACTGTTGACGTTTGCCGTCGTTACGTTGTAGTGCTGGCATACGCTCTCGATAATCTCGTCGATGGTGAGCGGTTCTTCGTTCACCTTCACCGAACGTTTGATGATGCGTTGCGCAAGCTGCATGTCGATGTCGCAATTGTAGACAACGCTATATGCCATAAGCGAGTTAATCACACCCTGCAGTTCGCGTACGGAGCCGTTAGCCGTAGAAGCAATAAACTCGATGACATCCTCCGGAATGTTCAGACCGTCGTGCTTTATCTGTCGGCGCAGAATGTCAGCGCAGAGCTGCACGTTTGGTTTCTCCATCTCGGCAATCAGTCCGCTTGAGAAGCGTGTGATAAGACGTTCGTTCATGCCTTTCAACTCAACTGGTGGGCGGTCGCAGGCGAGGATAATTCGCTTGCCGTTGCGGAACAGGTGGTTGAAGATGTGGAAGAACGTGTTCTGTGTACCGGTCTTGCCTTCCCACTCCTGCACGTCGTCTACGATGAGTACGTCTATCGTCTGGTAGAAGTTGATGAAGTCGTTGATAGTATTGCGGAGCACAGCATTAGTGTACTGCACCTCAAACAGACGTGCGCTGATGTAAAGCACTCGCTTTTCGGGATACATGCGCTTTGTCTCTACGCCCATAGCGTTGATAAGATGAGTCTTTCCGCAACCAGAAGGTCCAAAAACAAAGAACGGATTGAAGCTGGTCATCTGCGGATGCTCCGAAATAGAGAGACCGATGGAGCGTGTCAGCTTGTTGCTATTGCCCTCTATATAATTATTAAAGGTGAGGTGCGGGTTCAACTGCGAGTCGATTTGCTGCACGGGTGAGGCATCAAGCATAGTAGGAGCCTGATTTACGCCTTCGCGCTGACGTGGCTTCAATGCTTCGTCGGTCGGCTCGTCGCTCTCGATGGTCTGTGTCTTTTTGTTCTCGTTATCTGTAACAATACGGTACGAAAGATTAATGCCTTGTCCAAAGTTGCGTGTAAGGACCTTGCGCAACAAGTCGACATAGTTCTCTTCAAGGTACTCGTACACGAAAGGACTCGGTACGCGTAGCAGCACCGTCTTTGTCTCCTCGTTGAAGGATTCAAAGACGATTCCCTTGAACCATGCGTTGAATTGTTGCTCTGATAAATTCTCGCGTATGAGCGCAAGACATTTGTCCCAAAGCACATTAGGACTTACATTCATTGGCTATGTAATATTGTTTTTAAAGCAGTCTTTCGACCATGTTGTTATAATTCCATTTGCAAAGTTAGTTATAATTTTTGATGTGCGCAAATAAGTTTTTCTTAAATGCTTGTTCGATATATTATAACGTGTTAGTAATCTGCGAGTTAGCTTTTTTCCTTATTTAGAACCCTTTGAATGTTGCTTAAAAGGGTTAATGTGTTGATATTCTGTGTGTTAAGTGTTTGTTGGCAGGGTGTATTATGTTTCGGTGAAACATTTTGCCAACAATTACTAAATACATCTGAAAAACAACGTTGTACGTGATGTTTGTGCGTGAAGCACTTGATGTTGTTAATTTATATCAAATCTAAATACCACGCATCTCGCTTACTTGTTGTTTTTGTCTTTTCTTCCGAAGACAGAGAAGTGTACGTAGCGTTTCGGATGCTGCTTGAGGTCGATCATCAGCGAGTCGGCGTGCGTTACAGTTGCATTAAGACGATTGTACAGTCCCGGGTCGTTAAGGAGCAAGCCTACAGTGCCGTCCTTGCTGTTGAGTTTTGCTGTCACGTCGTTCACGTTACTCAGGGTCTGGTCAATCTGCTGCTTTGTAGAAGCGAGGTCGAGCGTAGCGAGGTTGTTGGTGAGCGTTGTGGTGTTATCAAGAACGGTGTTTGCCTTGGTCATCATTGTTGGCACGTTCTTGTTGAGGGTGCGCATCAGTGTGTTCAGCTCTACTGTAGAGGTGGTGAGGTTTGACGTTATGGTCTGTACGTTGTGCAGCGATTGTGCCAAAGCAGGGTCGGCGAGCAGTGTGTTTAGGCTTCCGAGGATGCTGTCGAGCTTCGGTAGCATCTTTTCGATGGTCGGAACCATTGCTGCTACTTTGCCCATAGCACCATTTTGCATAACACCGCTGATGGTCTCTCCTGGCATAACGCGCTCACGAGGGTTTGTGGCGAGCAGAAGATTCACCTTGACGTTGCCCATGAGGTCGCTTTCAATCTCTGCCGAGCTTCCCTTCGGTATGCGTATCTGGTTGTCAAGACCTACGACAACGCGTATCGGGTGCTCGTTAGAATAGTCGTAGATTACCGACTTTACGGTGCCTACCTTGTAGCCGTCGGCGTAGATGGGACTTGATGTTGAGAGCCCGCTAATATCGTCGAACTCTATGTAGTAGTCGTTAGTTGACGAGAACAGATTTAATCCCTTGAGGAAGTTCATACCGAAGAACAGTATTACTACTCCGGCTATTGCTACTAACGCAATTTTTACTTCTTTTGTGAGTGCTTTCATATTGTGGGTTGTTTTGTTTCTAATTATTGATATAATCGTGCAAGCGTAATTCCTGCAGCTACTAAATTAATCTATTTTGTGCTTCTGTTGTTCTTGAATTCGCGTATTCCGGCGTTTACATCTATCTTTTCGCCATTCTTGAAGGCTATGATGAATGCGCCGGGAAAGTCTGCTATCACTTCTTTGCGTCTTTGGTACACATTGTTGTAGTTGTTTGACGCACCACAAGTGTATTTGTACATGCCGTTTTCTTCATAGAAGTCGACATCTGTAATGCCTTTGAATACCTTGTTATTAGCTTTGAATTTGTTCCTGCTAACCAATATCTGTATCTTGAAGACTGGTTTATTGTCGTCTACGACCACGTTTTGTTGTGGCGTATTTTGGCGTTGAGGTGTTGTTTTGTTTTCGGGCTGTTTAGCCTCTGTCGTTGCGCTTTCTTGTGTTGGCGTTTCGACAGGCTTTGTTGTCTTAGGCTTCTCTGTGTTCTCTGTAGAAGTCTCTTGCAGCGGTTGCGACATCGTCTTGTATGGCACGGTGATGCCTCTGTCGTATTTGTTTTTGTATTCGGCAAAGGCGTTGTATATTGCACGCCCCATGATGTCGATGCTCTGTTTGTTATTGAGGAAACGTTCCTCGTCGGGTGTAGAGATGTATCCCAACTCAATGAGACATGCTGGCATAGAGGTGAGTCGCAGCACGGCGAGGTTCTGCTGATGTACGCCTTTATTCTGACGATTTGCACCACGGCAAACGTGCTTTTGCAGCATTTTTGCGAAGTCGATACTCTTCGATAGGTTTTTCTCTTGTATCAGCTCGAACACGATGTTGCTTTCCGGCGAGTTCGGGTCGAAGCCAACGTAGTGCTGCTTGTAGTCTTTCTCAAGAAATATTACTGAGTTCTCGCGTTTTGCCACTTCGAGGTTTGTTTCTTTGGCGTGCGAGCGTCCGTCGCCGAGCGTGTATGTCTCGAATCCACGTGCTGTATGTACACCCTTCAGGGCGTTGGTGTGTACGGATATAAAGAGGTCGGCTTTACAGTTGTTTGCTATATTGGCACGTTCGTAGAGCGGTATAAAGACATCTGTCTTACGTGTGTAGACTACTCGTACATCGGGACAGTTCTGCTCTACGTAGCGTCCAAAAGCCAATGCTACGTTGAGGTTGATGTTCTTCTCAACAGAGAAAGCACCTGGTGCTCCGCTATCTCTGCCGCCGTGTCCAGGGTCGATTACGAGTGTGAATTTCTTATTTGCGCCTGCTATGCCAGTCACAAATGATATGATGAGTATTAATATTAGAAGTATCTTTTTTGCCATATATAAGCGCCTCTTTATCCGTCATTAAGCCTATTTGTGGCTTACTAAGTCTTTGCAAAGTTAGGAAATAAATTGAAGAACCACGCAGAAAGGAAAAGTTTTTTAACGCTTTACATGTATTTCTACGCCAGCACCTTGACAATCAGCACCCATTGGTGGATTACATTTGGTAATGTGGAGCACTATTGAGGTGATTTTGGCGTATTCTTCCATCAGTCGGTTGGCGATGCGTCCAGCCACATGCTCAATGAGTTTTGAGGGTATGAGCATTTCTTCTTTCACAATGTTATATACCTCGGCGTAGTTGAGCGTATCTGCTACGTTGTCGCTTGCGAATGCTTTCGCTATGTCGTAACCGATGCGAATGTTAACGATGTAGTCGTTGCCTGTAAGCTGCTCTTGTGGCAGTACGCCATGGAGGGCGTGCAGACGTATGTCGTTGATGTAGATGTAGGAGTCGGAGAGAAGCATGTTAAAAGTAAAAAAGTAAAAAAGTAGGAGGTACGGGCATCCTGCCCGTACCACGCTGACTTATTGTTTGAAGATTGCGTTGTATGACTATTCTATCTGCTGATAGCGGGGCTGCGTGGGTATGGCAAGGATGCCATACCCTCCTATGAAAACTATCCGCAGCGCGATGCTCCGCAGTTTTTGCAGATGAGACATCCTTCTTGATAGACAAGTGTTTCGTGGCCACATACCGGACACACTTGGCCCTTTGCTTCGGTACCATCCGTAACATACTTCTTCAGAGCGCGTTCCACACCGTTCTTCCATGTGTTGATGCTCTCGTCCTTCAGTTGTAGCGAGCTAACGAGCTTTATGACGTGGTCGATAGGCATACGATAGCGCAGCACGCCAGAGATGAGTTTAGCATAGTTCCAATACTCAGGGTTGAACTTCTCAGAGAGTCCTTCGACGGTGGTCTTGTATCCGCGCTTGTTCTCGAATTGGAAGTCGTAGCGACGTTTTCCGTCCGGCTCAATCTGCTTGATAATCTTACCCTTGGTGACGGTTTTAGGTAGAGCGATGCCCTCCTCGTCGTCTTGCAGACCAGTGAATATCTCATAAGGATAGCCGTCGAGCAATCCGACGAATGCCACCCATTTCTCCTTGTTATTCTGGAAGCGCACTACGTCGCACTCCAATTCTTTCGGGCGCACCTCAACGACGTTTTGCATAGGGTTTACAGGCATCTCTGGTGTTGGCTCTTTATCTTTCTTTGCCTCCTTCTTGTCAGCCTTCGACACGGCAATCATCACACCCGAGCGACTTCCGTCGCGATAGATTGTGCAGCCTTTGCATCCCGAACGCCATGCTTCTACGTACAGTTTGTTCACAAGTGCCTCATCTACGTCGTTCGGCAAGTTTACGGTTACGCTGATGGAGTGGTCCACCCACTTCTGTATTGCGCCCTGCATACGCACCTTCATGAGCCAGTCGACATCGTTGGCTGTTGCTTTGTAATAAGGTGAGCGTGCCACGAGAGCATCAATCTCCTCCTGCGAGTAGCGCTTTTCGGTGTCAATGTTGTTTACGCGCATCCACTCGAGGAACTTCTTGTGATAAACGATGTACTCCTCGAACGAATCGCCCACTTCGTCAACGAAGTCGACATGTACTCCCGTGTCGTTAGGGTTCACCTTGCGGCGGCGTTTGTAGACAGGCATGAACACAGGCTCTATGCCGCTCGTTGTCTGCGTCATCAGCGATGTGGTGCCCGTAGGTGCTATGGTGAGGCAGGCGATGTTGCGTCTGCCATACTTCTTCATGTCTTCGTACAGTTGTGGATCGGCATCCTTTATGCGCAGTATGAACGGGTTGTTAGCCTCGCGTTCAGCACTGAATATCTCGAACGCACCGCGCTCCTTTGCCATCTCTACTGATGAGCGGTAAGCAGCGAGAGCGAGTGTGCGGTGAACGTCCACGCTGAAGTCGGTGGCTTCTTGCGTGCCGTAGCGTAGGTTCATGGCTGCAATCATGTCGCCTTCGGCAGTGATGCCTACGCCGGTGCGTCGTCCGAGCGAACTCTTGTTCTTTATCTTTTCCCAGAGATGATACTCAGCGTGCTTAATGTCGTCGTCCTGCGGGTCGTTAGCAATTTTCGACATGATGAGATCAACCTTCTCCAGTTCGAGGTCGACAATGTCGTCCATGATGCGTTGCGCCTTAGCAACGTGCGAACGGAAGAGTTCGAAGTTGAATTTTGCCTCCTTCGTGAATGGGTTCTCCACGTACGAGTAGAGGTTCACCGAGAGCAGACGGCACGAGTCGTAAGGGCAGAGTGGAATCTCGCCACATGGGTTTGTAGAAACGGTGCGGAAACCGAGGTCGGCATAGCAGTCGGGTATGCTCTCGCGTATGATGGTGTCCCAGAAGAGTACGCCTGGTTCGGCACTCTTCCATGCGTTGTGTACTATTTTGCTCCACAGTTTCTTTGCCGAGATTTTCTTCTCCACCAAAGGGTTGGAGCTATCGATAGGGAAACGTTGTGTGTATGGTTTATCTGCCACTGCAGCCTCCATGAACTCGTCATCGATCTTCACGCTGACGTTGGCACCAGTCACTTTTCCTTCTGTCATTTTTGCGTCGATGAACGCCTCGCTGTCTGGATGCTTTATGCTTACGGAGAGCATGAGCGCACCGCGTCTGCCGTCCTGCGCCACCTCGCGAGTAGAGTTGCTATAGCGTTCCATGAAGGGTACGAGGCCCGTTGATGTGAGAGCCGAGTTGTTCACCGGCGTTCCCTTTGGGCGTATTTGCGAGAGGTCGTGACCCACGCCGCCGCGTCTTTTCATCAGCTGCACCTGCTCCTCGTCGAGTCGCATGATTGCTCCATACGAGTCGCCATCGCCATCGATGCCAATCACGAAGCAGTTGCTGAGCGAAGCCACCTGGAAGTTGTTGCCGATACCGGTCATGGGGCTTCCTGCTGGAATGATGTAGCGGAAGTGGTCGAGCAGTTGGAATATTTCCTCTGCCGACATCGGGTTAGGATATTTCTTCTCTATTCGAGCTATCTCGTTAGCCAGACGATGGTGCATATCCTCGGGCGATTGCTCGTAGATATTGCCATAGCTATCTTTCATAGCATATTTGTTCACCCAAACACGCGCAGCGAGTTCGTCGCCTGCGAAGTAGTTAAGCGAAGCTTTGCTTGCTTCGTCGTAAGAGTATGTTTTTACGTTTTCCATTTGTTTTTAGTCTCGGTAGTGTGTATTTAGTCTTTCCGTTTGCAAAGATAGTGTAAATTGGAGAGACTGCAAAACATGTGTGCCGGTTTTTCGTTCACTTGATTGGTACGCTGTGCGTGTTTTTCACCTCCTTCATAACGAACACGCTGTGGAAGTAGCCCACGCTGTCGATGTTTCCGAGCTTTGTGCGCATGAACTCCTGATACGTGTCCATGTCGCGCGTCTGAATCTTTAGCGTGAAGTCGTATTCGCCGCTCGTGTTATAGCACTCCGTAATCTCGTCGATGCTCTGTATGGCCTGCATGAAGTCGTCCATGAGCATCTGCGAATGGCGTTTCAGGCGCATGTTGCACAGCACGGTGATGCCGTTGTCTGTCTTCTTTGCGTCCACTATGGCGTGATAGCCCTGAATGAATCCCTCTCGCTCCAGTCGTTTCTGGCGGTCGAAGGTGGGCGAAGTGGAGAGATTCACCCTCATTGCCAGCTCCTTTACTGTGAGCGTACTGTCCTCTTGTAGTATGCGCAATATCTTGCGGTCGGTGTCGTCAAGTTCCGAAAATTTCATAATTTGCAGAATAATATTCTGTGATAAGTGATAAACTGAGCACAAAAGTAGTATAATTTCCCGAATTTGCAAAATAATCTTTGTCGGTAAACGCCGTCTTCATACCTTTGCAATCGAATCAAGCAGAACAAAACAAAACAAGTAAAGACAATAAAAAACAACGATTATGACAAAGACAATCAACGGTATTCAGGTTCCGCAGCGAGCCGATTTAGTAGGCAGTTTCCTTCGTCCGGCAGACCTCTCCGACGCCAATCGCGACGAGTATGTAGCGCGTCTTGTGCAGAAGCAGAAAGAGCTTGGCTACACGCTCCTCACCGACGGCGAGTTCAACCGCACATTCTGGCATCTCGACTTCTTCTGGGGCTTCGGCGGCGTAACTCATGAGACTGGCGGCGACGTAGCCTTCAACGGCGAGACAGCGCGCCTCGACCGCGTCTACCTCAAAGGCAAACTCACAGCGCAGCCCCATCCCTTCATCGAGGCTTACAAGCGTCTGAAGCAGTTGGAGGATGCCAGCCATATCGCCAAGCTCACTGTCCCTTCGCCGGCACAGTTCTTCCAGCAGCTCACCATTCCCCAGAACTTCCTCGGCACAAAGGCCATCTATCCCAGCACCGACGACCTTATACGCGACATTGCCGCCCTATATCAGGACTTCATCCGCCAGTTCTATGCTGCCGGCGGACGCTATCTGCAGCTCGACGACTGCACATGGGGAGCCGTCGTAGGCGACGCTGCTTCACAGCGCTACCAGAATCTCAACTGCAATCTCGACTTTGTAAAAGACCAACTCCTCTGTGTCAATAACCTCGCCCTTGAAGGCCGTCCTGCCGACCTTGTAGTGGCTACACACATCTGTCGTGGCAATTACCATTCCACATGGTTCAACAGCGGAGCCTACGACTCTGTAGCCGATTGGGTATTCGCCCGCGAGAATGTCGACGTGCTCTATCTCGAATACGACGACGAGCGCTCTGGCGGCTTCGAGCCATTGGCTAAGGTGAGCCCCGACAAACATGTGGTGCTCGGTCTTATCACTACGAAGCGTCCCGAACTCGAGGACGAGGATACCGTTATAGCCCGCATTCACGAGGCTGCTAAGTACATTCCGCTTGAGCGTCTCTCGCTCTCGCCGCAGTGCGGCTTCGCCTCTTGTGCCATCGGCAACAAGCTAACCGATGAGCAGCAGTGGGCAAAACTCCAGCTTGTGAAGCGCATAGCTGAGAAGGTTTGGGGATAAACTAAACCACCAATATCATTCTCCATTATAGTGCTGACACATTCTTCTTATATCCTTAAATTAGCAGACAAATTCTTTCCGTATATTCTTTAGATTTTTATCGTGCGCACGCGCATGTCTGCACGATAAAAATCCAAATACGTTCAAGTTATGACACAACGCCCCCTTTCCCCTGGGGATGAAATTCATAAGCCTCGAAAAAAATGAATCTATCCAAAAGAAAGTTTGTCATACGGCATGCCGGTATACAAATTCAGCCACCATCTTCTTGCTGTCCTTGTCCATTTGGCGCATACGGCGGCAAAGTGGAAGACAAACTTCTTAATCCTTGACGTAGGAGACAAACTGGTGAACACAGATGATACGGCTCTTATAAAATACGAGAAGAAATTCATGAAGAAGGCTGTCAGTATCATATACACGGTGTTCTCGTTCATGAAGGAACATGGCAGACGCTTCCATCCGAAGTCATTGTTGAGACGGTCGAAGTCGCGTTCTCTCGCCCCACGCTTGTTGTACGTTTCGATAACGCTTTTCTCTTCACTCTCCCAGTCATTGGTTATGATGCAGCGGTAGATGTACCTTTCTCCGAAAAGGTCTGGTGTGCTGTCCTTTTCCTTTGTCCGCTGCACAACAATGCGGTAGTGGGAATCCTCCATGAACTGCGTTGACATAATCGAGGTCACTTCCGTTTCCTGCGAGCCTATCTCCACACGTTTCCATTCACGTATATCCTGTATGCGGCTGTACATTGACGCACTGTGTATGGCACGTATGTAGAACGTGCGGCAGTTGCCGTCAACGGTCCTTATGATATCTTCCGAATAGGAACCGCAATCGGCACGGAAGATGCCTATGTGCAAGCCACATGAATGAAGCAGTTCAAAAGCTCTTGACAGCGTGTCTGCCTGATGGAACTTGACGGGTGTATTGCCGTCACGGTTTTCGATGTACGCAATGATGCCGTCTATTGAGACGACGCCAGAAAAATAGCCGTAAGCCTGCTTGTACGAATACTTCGCATCGGCTTTTTCCGTCTTGACGAAAACATGGTCGAAATCCACGTTGACAGTTTGGCCGGATTTGAGCAGTCCCATCTTCATGTTGAGCTTCATCAGAAGGTCATTGAGTCTTGGGTTGGTGTTGAATCTGAACACATTGCCTGACGAAGACTTATACTCCATGTCTTCATGGGAGAGTTCCTTTATGGCACGCCCGATTGTGTGGCTCGTCGGTATCCGGGCTTCAGGAGATTCTCGCATGTGGCACTCGCTTCTGTTGACATCTTCCACGCAGTCACCGCCACAGAGGAACACGTCAGACATGGCAGCCATTATCTCGTCCCACAGGTAGCCGTTGTAGGTGGAGCTGCGAACACCAAGAGTGTTGTTGATGACTTTGTCAAGCGAAAGTGCATAAAAAGCCTTGCTTGCGTAATAAATTCCTCCGAAAGGAGTGATTTTTTACCTTTGCCATATGTCAGATGTTCGCTATTTGAGTTTTTTGGCAGCACTAAGGTAAGTGAATTTTCTGACATATGCAAGCATTGGGTAATTTGTTGTTATCCAATGACTTGCTTTCTTGTAAAATTATAAGTCTGCTAATTTAAAGATCTATATTACCCCAAGCTTCCATATCGTCCATCAACTCTTCGAATTGTCTATTCGCTTCTTCAATACCTTCTTTTTCTATTTTGTCAAAATATTGAGCACGTTGATCTTCTTCAAGTTCTTTGATTTTATCTATTTTTGTGATAAGAATATCATAGCATTCCTTTTCTATCTCATTCTCTGCGCACTCTCTCAAATTGTACAAGACATCTATGTCAATATTTAACTTGCCATGCATGACAAGATTTACGAGATATTTTGTTCCTCCCTTGGTATAAATTACATTACGCAATGTTTTACCCTGGAAACTTGATTTTAAGCCTACAATTTCAGTGCTGTCAATAGTATCGTCAACGGATTTTATATCATTATATTTCAAATGAATCTCTTGTACTCTTCTGATTTCTCTTGTCGTGACGTTAGATGGTAGCGTATTCAACATTTTATTCGTTATAACAATCTCACCATTTTTGATAGCACGTAGTATTTCGTCGGGATAATAGAGAATGGCGTAATATAAGCTAAAACCATTAAGATTGTCTGGATATTCCAAGAATTTGTCATTTATTACATGACCATAAAAAACACTCTCGTCAAAATTCCAACCTAACCTATTATAATTGTAATCACTAATATGAGGTTTTCTTTGCCAAACAAGAGTTATTGCATAAGACAGCCATTCCGTAAAAGTTTTCAACTCTATTTTAGATGTCATCTTGCAATCAATAATACCATATGAGGGCTGATAATAATCATGAAGATAAAAGTCTTTTCTATCTTCTTCTGAATTGTCGTAGAACAAAGCTATATCGTCCAAATGTGGAAGATAATCATCCTCCTTATTCTCTTCATTTTCACAATCCATTTTTTTATCGTTCTTTCTGACAATTTTATCCCATTCCTCATCGCTAAAATCTGATTCTATAGGTACATTGCTGACAAGGTTATAATCTTCATCGCAATATTCTTCTATAGATTCCGGGGATATATCAGCTATATGTTTTTGTTGAAATCTTTTGTCATCACAGTTTACAATTTTCTTTTGCGAAAAAACCAAATATTCTCGATTGCTGCTTACAAAGAAAAAATTACGCTCAGTATAGACATGACAATTCTTATAACCTTCATATTCATGACCATATGTACTAAGGTCTTGAAATTTAGCAATAACGTTAAAGTTGGGATCTATGACATAAGTGCTAATGCTTCCATCCTCAAAACACGAAACTTTAATTGCATAAAATGGGGTTTCGACCTCTGAATTATAAGTATAGTCGTTTGTGAACAAAAGTTCATATGTTCTTTCGTTGATACGAGAAATCTCAGCACTTCGGCACCAATCATCAGATTTCGACAAAACAGCCCCATCTTCTAATGACAAATTATTGTCAAGACAAATGTTGATAAGATTTCCATTTCTATCAATCAAACGACTCTCGAAATTTTCGAAACAGGTATCTCCATAATCCAATATACCTACGTCATTAAGGAAAGTGGAAATCTCGAATATATCAGGTGGGTAATCAGAATCATAGCCCAATTTCTGATACAATTCCTCTATCTTTTCTTTGGTTAGAATAGAATTAATTAAATTGTTATACATAGCCTTAAATTAGCAGATTTATAATCTTACAAGAAAGCAAGTCATTGGATAACAATAAATTATCCAATGCTTGCATATGTCAGAAAATTCACTTACCTTAGTGCTGCTTCAAATAAAGAATATCTGACATATGGCAAAGGTAAACATAAAATCTGAGAAAATCACTCCTTTCGGAGGAATTTATTACGCAAGTAAGGCTTTTTATGCACTTTCACTTGACAAAGTCATCAATAGCACTTTATCTCCGTATGCGCCAAATGGACAAGGACTGCAAGAAGATGGTGTCTGAACTTATACACAGGCATGCCGTATGACAAACTTTCTTTTGAATAGATCCATTTTTTCGAGGCTTTTGAATTTCAATCCCCAATGGGGAAAGGGGCGTTGTGTCCTAATTTGAACATCTTTGGATTCATATCGTGCAGACATGCGTGTGCGCACGATAAAAATCTAAAGAATATACGGAAAGACTTTGTCTGCTAATTTAAGGTAATACGAAGAAAGGCAGACACTTAAACAAGAAGTGTCTGCCTTTTATCCGTTGCGTAGGTTTTGAAACCTATGCGTATTACTTTACTAATACCTTCTTTGCCTTTCCATTCTTCTTCACGATGAACACGCCCTTGCCGGCGTTGTGTGTGGCGATGCGTCGTCCGGCGATGTCGTAAACGGCGTCGGGCGATGTATTCTCGTCGAGCGACGGCGCTGTGACGGCTGTCGGGTCGCCCCAAACGGCGCGTGTCAGTCGGCTCTCACCGGTGTTGTAGACGGCGCTCACGCTGTACGCGGCATCCTCCGTTGCGGCGTTGTCGGTGTAAGCGGTGGCAGCGATAGGTGCAGCTGTGAGCAGTTCGTCGCCGCGATAGACGTTATAGCCGAGCAACGAGAAGTTGCGTGCTGCCTTGCGGTAGGTGATGTCGTCGAGGAAGAGTATGTACTGGTCCTGCGATACGCAGCGTATTGCGAAGTGGCGTGTGCCGGCGGGCAGGGTAGCGGTGTACTGTTTCCACTGACCGGGCACGGTGATTGTGGCGCCAATCTTCTTGAACGACGCGGTGTTGCAGTCCTCGGTAGAGTAGAGCACCTCTATCTGCTCCTTCGTGTTGTAGTAGCTTGCGTTGGGGCTGAACGCCCAGAACGTGATGGTCTGCGCTCCGTCTATTTCTGGCGAGATGAGCCAGTCGTCGTTCGGTGTGAGGCGGCCAACAGAGAAGGCTGCTGCCACCTGCTTGCCCGAGTGGGCCGAGAAGTAGAGCGGATTGAGACTGACCGCCGACGGGTTGAACACCTGGAACGCCATTTCTGCCTCCACGTTGTCGTACTGTATGAAGTTGCCCGTGCCGTCCTGGATGCCTATGGTGTAGCGCTTGTCGCCGTCGTAGAGCGTCCACTCACCGAAGTGCTCGATGGTGAAGGGTGCGTATGACTCGAAGTCCTCCGTCACGCTTTCTGCCTTTGTGCCGTCGCTGATGCCCTTCGGCTCGCTCCATGAGAGCTTCACGCCGCCATCTGCTTTCTGTGCGTATGCTGCGTCGATGTACGGCTTGCCGGGGAGTACGGTCACAACAATCGGCTTCGACGTGTTGTCGGAGTTGTCCTCGTCGCCGTCCCATACCACCTGAGCCGTGTAGACGCTTGTCTGCTTTGCGTCGGTGTTCGGCGCATCTTTCAGTGTCACCTTTGTCCATCGGTCGGAGTTGAGTCGCTCGCCCTTAGCTTCTGTCACGCACTTGCCGTCGCGATAGAGTCTCACGGTGTAGTTGTCGGCAGGGCTCACGCCTCTGTTTTCGATGGTGGTTGAGAACTGAATCTCGTCGCCTACGCTCACCTTCGACTCGGATGCTGTAAATTCGGATAGTGCTACGTTGCTTTCGAGTTCGTCTACGATGTTGATGTTGTCGACGTAGAGTGGCACTATGGTGGTGAGGTCGTCGGTAGCGCCGCCCACACCTGTGAACACGAGGTTCACATGTGGGTACTTCTTGTAGTCGCCGAGCGCAATCTTCATCTGCTTCCACTCGCCCTGGTAGTTCTCCATCTCGGTGTCGTTGGCTGCGAAGGAGCCGACGGTGTGCAGCTCGCCGTCGGGTGTCTGCAGCTGCACGTCGAGGCGGTGTGTGCAGTACTGCATGTTGTAGAGTGCGAACTGGAGCGTCGGGTTGTTAACATCCTTCAGCGCAATCTTCGGACCTACGAAGTGTGCCTTCTCGCCCGTTGTGATTGTAGAGAAGGCGATGAGTCCGTGGTCGCCGTCCTGCGCCTCCGTGTATGTGGCGTACTGCATGAGGTCCCACTTGGCAAGGTTGCTGCCGTAGGTGTACCATGGTCCGCGCTCGAGCGAACGTTTTGCGAACGACTCCTTGTAGGGCAGTGTGTACGGCTTGCCTACGAACATGGTGTCTGTAGACGCTGTCTCGCCCTTGCCGGTCGCGGTCTCAGGTGTGATGAGATACCAGATGAGCTTCTGCTCACCTGTCTTCATCGTGAGCTGCTCGCTGTACGAGTTGGTCGTAACCACGGTGCTGCGGAGCGACGAGCCGTCGAGCTTGCCGAGGTTGTACTTCAGGCTCGCCTGGTCGATGCTGCCACCGTTGGTTCCTGCGGTTGGAGCCGCCCACGAGAGTTCTACCTTGCCTTCGTCGGTAGCCGAGAGCTTGATGTCGGTGACAGCAGCCGGGGTGTCGTAGCCCACGTATGCTGTGACGAGCAGTGTCTTGCCCAGACCGTGCTTGTTGGTAGCCACAATAGCGTATTCGTTCGTGCCCGTGTTGGCAGGAGTGTCCTGCACGGAGAGTTTGGTGCCAGGTGCTACGTTCTCGAAGGTCTTCACAACCTTGTCGTCCGTAGTGTTCTTCACAACAACTGTCGTGAGGTTCTCGGTGAGTGCCGCGCCCTTCATGTCCTTAGACGGGGCATTGAACGCGATGTTGACACGTTTCTCCGTACCAACGCATTGCGCCGTAGCTTCGGTAGCGCAAGCCGGAATGTGCACCGAACCAATCTTTGTGATGCGCAGATTGTCGATGGTTACGTAGCTGGTGTAGTCGTACGGGCTGCACGAGTGGATGCCGATGTATGTCAGTCCGCTGTAGTCGGGCATGAACTCGCTGGTGTATGTCTTGTATTCGTCCTCAGCCACCTGCGTCGCCGGCATGATAATCTGCTTGAGACTTGCTCCGCGCTGCTCGTTGCCAGCCGCAATCTCCAGCTTCTTCACGTAGCCCTGGTCGCCGTAAGCGTCGATGCTCACCTGGTATACCGAGTCGGTGCTGAGGTTGAACGGCGGCGTGATGACCCAGTCGTCGTCGTCGAGACCAGCCTCGCTCTAACCGCACATCATACAGTCGAAGAACGGCTCCCATGTGTATCCGTCCTCGTTAGAGTCGTCTATCTTGAGCGAGTTGCACTCCGTCTCGCTGTCGAACAGCATCTCGTAGGGCAGCGATGCCACTGTGCCGAGCTGCAGCTTGTCGGTCTTCACAGCCTCGCCGCTGTATCCGCCCGTCACGGCTACCACCTCGTAGTAGTGGAAGCCGTACTGCAGGCTGCCTATTGTGTTGTCCGTACACGATGTTGCCGTGCCTTCGTAAACCTTCACGTTGTCGGGTTGGCGTGTCACGACGTACTTCACGTCCGTCGGGTCATAATAGCCGTTGTGCACGCCCGCGGTCGGAGCCTCCCACACAACCTGCACGGTGTTCTTGTCCTCAATGGCTATTGCGTCAGTCGCCTTCACCTCGTCGGTGCCTGCCCAGAAGTAGCAGTAAGCCCACGGACTTCTGCCAGCTGTGTTCTGTGTAGCCACCTTCAGATAGTGCATGCCGCGGTCGAGCTGTTTAGGCAGCGTAACGGTCTTGCCGGCAGTTGTCGTGCCGGTTGAGGTCAGCTCAGCCTTGTCGTCTACGCAGAGCGTGTAGGTGAGTGAGCCGCCAAGCGTGCTTCCGCCCATCGTAGTGGTAGGTGCCGTGAAGCTGACCGATCCGCTGAGTGCGCCCTTCTCATACTTTCCGCTGAACGCCGTAGCTGTCTGCGGAGCGTTGTCGGCTGCGTAGGGGCTGAGCGTGTATATGCCCGTGAACTCGTAGCGCTCGGGTATCGTGGCGAGTGTTGTCGTCTTGCCAGTGTTGAGGTCGAGTTCGCATAGCTCAGGACTTTCGTTGGTGTAGTGCGGTGTCATAGCCCAGAGCATACGCCCCGAAGCATAGTCGAACGTAGCGCTCTGCGAGTATTTCACCGACTTGCCCGTCTGTCCGATTTTTGTCAACTTGCCCGTCTGCTTGTCTACGCTGTAGAGCATACCGTATGCGCCTACGCCGTAGAGCATACCTTCGCGTGTAGACGCAAGCACGATGAGTTCTTCGTCGAGGTCGGCTATCTTTGAGGTGAAGCCGGTTATAGGATTTAGTGTGCCGAGGAAGTATTGCGTAGAGGTAGCAGTCTCCTTGAAACATCCGTAAATCTTGTCGGTTACGGGGTCGTAGGTGAGGTCGGACGCAGCACTGCTGTACGACTTGACGGTCTGTTCGTTGATGAGTTTCCAGTTGTTCTTGGTGTCGAACGTGCGGAACGTAACCACCTGCTCGAATTCGTAGCGCGTGAAGTCGACGAGATAGTACATGCCGTCGACGTAGACACCGCCGCCGTTAGCCTTGATGGCATCGTTGCGCACTTCGAGCTTGATGGCGTTGCCGTTGTCGGCTGGCATACTGTACAGACCGTATGGTGGCGCTTCCATGTCCTCCCATTCATGTCCGAACACAACGCTACCATAAACCGTTGGATTGGTTTGCACCGTCACGGGTGTGGTCAGCGCGAGTGCTCCGAGGGCTGTGTAGAGTAATTTTGATTTCATGATGATTTTGTTTTATTAAATTTTTTTACTCTCTCGAAAATAAAAAAAGAGAGTTGAGGGTTAAGGGCTGAAAGCTGCGTAGTGCAGGTTTCTACTGCACCGTCCTTACCTTATTTATAATAATACGGTAATCATAGCTTTCAATCCTTAACTCTCAACTCTCAATGCTTAATAGTCAGTTGGTCTTGCTAAGATCTATTACTTCACAAGAACTTTGTATGTAGCACCAGCTACCTTCACGATGTACATACCGCGTGAGAGGCTGATGCGCTCTGTGTCGGTGGCTGTGCGCTGTGCTACGAGTGCACCATCGGTGGTGTAGACATCGATGGTCTTACCAGCTGCACCAGTGATGACGATTGAGCGATACTCAACGTTCACGTTCACGTCAGTTGCATCGATGTCGTTGATGCCTAATGTAACCTCTACTTCTGCAAGGTTAGAAGCGAGCGATTCGCCCTTGTCGTAGACTGCAGTTACTACGTAGCCGTACTTAGCCGACTCTCTGAGCGATTTGTCGGTGAAGCTCTCGCCACTGATGAGCGACTTGTTCACCTTCTTGCCGTCGCGGTAGACGTTGTAGCCGTTGAGTTGCAATTCCTCTGGTTTAGAGTCTGCCTCAACGAACTTGATGTCGTCGATGAGCAGAGCGAACTTATTGTTTGAGACGCAACGTATAGCGAAGTACTTTGTGCCAGCCGGTAAGCGGTACTGGTACTCCTCCCATTTCTGAACATTGTTCACATCCTCCGTGTCACTGAGCTTCTCGAAGTTGGCTATTGCCTTACTTGTCTTTGAGTAGAGCACCTCGAACTGCTCTGGAATAGCAGCTCCACCCATGCCAGCCTTAGCGAAGAAGCTGATAGTCTGTGCTTCGCCATTGAGCTGCGGCGAGATGAGCCAGTCGTCGTTCTGTGCCTTGGTAGCACCGCCGTCGGTAGATGCACAGCTGAAGCTTACGAGCATCTGGTCGCCTGTGTGTGCTTCCCATGTCTGGAACGGGATGCCAGCCTTCTCTGCGTTGAACACCTGGAAAGCCATCGGCTCGCCAGCATGGTCGTACTTGAGCGGTCCGAACATTGTGTTGAGTGTGATTTGGATAGTCTTCTGCTTGTCGCCGTCGTACATTGTCCAACCACCAACGCCGTCAATGCTGAATGTCTTGTAGTCCTCGAACGATTCCTCTGTCACTTTCGGTTTGCGGTTGAGGAGGTCGGGTGCTGTCCATGCAAGGTTTACATGGTTGCCTGCTGCTGTAGCCTTCAGAGCTGTTGGTACAGGATAGTCGGGCAGGAGAATCTTCACTTCGTTCTTCGCCGAGGCGTTGTTCTCTGGCAATTCATCCTTAGCGTAGTCGACTATTGCGTGATATGTAGACTCCTCTGGATCGAGAACTGATGTTACGTCCTTCATAATCACAGTCTTGACCATATCGCACGGGATGTCAACACCATCGATGCGGTTCACCTCCTTGTCGTTCTTGTAGAGCACGATGTCGTAGTCGGTGCCCTTAACGTCTGTGTTGGTGTTGTTGCGGAATGAGAATTCTACAACCGACTCGCTGCCAGCCTTCACTCTCTCCTCTGTCTCGATGCTCATAGCCATGAGGTCGGCAGCGGCTTTCTCAACGATAGCTACGTTGTCGTAAGCCACGAAGTTGTCGAGGTTCTTCACCGCTTTACCCTCGAATCCGATGCGCAGGAATTTGCAATCCTTGTACGGTGTGAGGTCTATGCTGAAGCGGTTCCAACCCTTTGTGCCTTCTGCTGTAGAGATGCGGCGCACGTCTACAAACTCGCCATAGTCTTTCTGTACGCTGATGTTCAGTTCGTCGCCGTCGCCATTAAGGTATGCCCAGAAGTTGAGCACGGGGCTCTTCATGTTCTTGATGTCCACCTTTGGCGACTCGCTACGTACCGACTTGCCAACAGCTGTAGCCGAGAATGTCTGCAGACCGCCGTCGTTGTCCTGTGCTAAGGTGACGGTCGATTCGGTTGCTGCGTAGCAGTAAGCATCGCCAATCTCGCCGTTGGTCATGTTCGTGATCCATGGTCCGCTCTTCATTGTGCAGTTCTTGAACGACTCAATCATCGGAGCCTTCAATGCTGGTCCGGCGATTGCGGTTACGGTCTGCCATTGCTCGCGTCCGCCACCGCTGCTGTTCACTGCGTAGACACTGTAGCCAGTGTATTCCTGCTTGCTCTTGATATTGAGCTGCTCGTCGTAGTAGTTATTGTTGCCGAGCGATACGTCTTCGGAAGAGCTGCCTATAGATATGTAGTATGTAAGTCCGGCAGGGTCGATATATCCGCCGTGCAGTCCGAGTGGTGCATCCCATGTGACGTGGATGAGTCCCTCCTTGTTGAGGTCTTCTACAGCCTTAAGGTTGCGTACTGCGCCCGGCTTGTCAATACCTACATAGACGGTGAGTGTTGCTTCCAAGCCTTCCTCGCCAGCAGCGTTCACTGCTACTACAGAATACTTATGGTTTGCCGACTCTACACCCTCGTCCTTGAATGTGCGCTCTGCACCAGGAGCGACGTTTGTAAATGTGGTGATGTTTGTGCCGTCGCGGAAGATTTTCAATTGCACATTGCCCGAAAGCGCAGCACCAGTGATGGTTGTGGTTGGTGCCTGCACGCTGATGTTGGCGTAAGAAGCCCCCTTATCACCTGCCACAACCTTGAAGTTAGCTGGCACCTCTGGTGCGGTTGTAGGCACCTCCGTAATCTTCATGTTGTCTACGAAGAGCGCGCTCTGGTTTGCCTCGCTCACGCTGTGAATACCGAAGTAGTGCAGACCGTCCTCCTTGGCGCGATATGTACCGGTAAGGGTGTGGCGACGCGGATCGTATGTGATGTCGGTCGGTGCGATAATCTCCTCGGCGAGTGCCTCTGCTGTAGGAGCCAAGCCTACGGCTGCAGCTACGCGCTCTACGGGGTAGGTGTTAACAGCATCGAACGAGAACTTGTAAGCTGCGTTCTTCTTCATGTTCACTGCTGGCGATACGAGCCAGTCGTCGCCCGCGTTTTCTGCGTTGTACTTATAAGTGGCTGCTTCATAGTCGCTATCGAAAGTCCAAGTCGATTTGTCGTTGTTTGCGTCGATAACTGTCAGCTGGTCGAAGAGTTCTTCGCTGTGTATAGAATTCTCGTACGGCAACTTCACGCTTACACCGATGGTTACGTTAGCCGACTCTGCAAACTCGCTCTGCATGTCGCCGTTGTTGGCTGCCACCTTATAATAATAGGTGGTGAGGTCGGGCGAAGCAATCTTGTCGGTGTATGTGTTCTCGGTTAGACCCTCTGCAAGAGTCGTTACATCCGTCGCATCGTTGCTGTTCACACGCACTACGGTGTAGGTCAGTTTGTCGGCATCGAAGAAGCCGCCGTTGACACCTGCGGTCGGTGCCTTCCACGTTAGGGTGACGTTCTGTCCCTTCGCCGAAGCCTTGAGAGCCGTTGGCTTCTTCGGCTGGTCGTAGCCCAGGCGCACGCTCTGCGATACTGGTGCGCTCACAGCTGCTGGTGTGGTGCTGCTTGCGGCAATCTCTGCTGTTACCGAAACGTTTGTCATACCGCTGATTTTGGTGGTGAAATCGGTTGTGACAGCTGCGCCGGCGGCTGCGGTGCCCGTCTTGGCTACAACACCATTCAAGCGCACGGTGTAATTAAGCGAACCGCTGAGCGCAGCATCCTTCACGTCCTTTGTAGGCATAGTGAACTTCACTGTGCCGCTTGTGAGTCCGGTGAGGTCGACAGAGAGGTTGCTCACTGTCTGCGGAACCGTCTTCAGCGTGAGGTCCTGCTTGATGTATAGACCCGTAATCTGGTCGTAGGCATTGTTGTCGATGAAGTTGCACACCTCAGTTCCCTTGCCGGTAGTAGGATCAATCTCGATGATGCGTGTCGCCCAATTGTCCTTATCGAGCATAGCCCAATAGATTTTGCCTGTAGAGTAGTCGCATGTTGCGCTCTGGAAGAGCTTGAACGGCTCGTAGCCAGTCTCGCCAAGCACTTTTGCCGCACCACTGTACTTGTTCACGGCGTAGAGCTTACCGCTTCTGCCGATAGTGTATAGGTCGCCATTTCGGTTGCAGGTGATAGCCACCATCGACTCGGGCAGTTCGCCGATCGTCTCGCTATTAGATGTATAGTCGTTCTCCCCCCAATAGGTTGTGACGAGTTTGCCCAATGTCTTATACTGACCCGAGTAGTCATCGTCGGAGAACAGACCGTACACCTGCTGTGTTTCGGGGTCGAAGGTGAGGTCCATTGAGATGGCAGAGTAAGCCAGCTCTGGGCTTGGCTTGTCAATCTTCATCTGCCATGTACTGGTGTCGTACTCGTAGAAGTGGATTGGGAACTTAACCTGTGTATCGTTTTCCTCAAACCATGAAGACAGATAAGTGCCCTGCACGTATGTAGCAGCGTTGTAGCAATGTACGTTGTCGCTGACAAGGCTGATGCTTGCGGCATTGTTGCTTGTGAACTTGTACAGACCCGGGTCGTGTTCGTTGCTCGCCAGCACGTAGCCATAGAGCTGTACGCCCGCAGTCTTTGCCTTCTTTGCAGCAACTGTTGGGTTCTGCTGCTTTGCTTTCTTGTTGGCAAGACGTCGTGCCACAACCTCCGCCGGCACCTTATTGGTTTGGGCGATTGTCTCCCCGATAGGGGCAGCAATGACGGTCAGAGCCATAAGAGTCTTTGCATAAGACTTTAAACTGATAGTTTTGCTCATAAACGTTTATGTTTGGATAATTTTTACTGAACTTTCGCAAGTTCAGAGAATTCAGTAGTTAAAGGAGTTAAGAAGTTAAGCCAAATGCTTTTAATGCTGTAAATCAAGCAAAACAACTAATGGCTTAACTCCTTAGCGACCGAAGGGTGCGAGAACTCCTTAACTTCTTAACTACTTTCGCTTGCGAAACTTAAATTCTTATATGTTTTGGTTCTTGTTCTGTTTGTTGATAAAGACTTTTGCTTTCTTTTTGCAAAGTTAGATATAATCTACTTTACAAACAAGTTTCGTTTGGGCAATTTGCTACCAAAACGTTTGCGCAGCTTCTCGAAAAGTGCCATAGTATCTTTCGAGAACTTGTGTCCCTTCCACGTGCTTGTGTTAGTTATGAACACCCAGCATTCGCCGTCGGGGTAGCGCAGCACTATTGCGGATGTTCCGACGAGCGAGCCGGTGCGTATCCACGGTCTGCCGTTGGGTGTGTAGTTCCAGCCCAACGAAAACTGATGGTCGGGCATCTCCTGCGTCATCAGTCGTACGGCTTCGGGCGAGATCACGTCGGGCATGGTGGGGTCGCCGTCGATGGCAGCCACGAGTCGGCACAGTTCTGCCGCCGATGCTGTCCAGGCTCCTGCTCCGAGTGCCGTCGTTATGTCGTTCTCGCCGTAGCAGCGCTCCACGAGTCTGCCAGAGTTGTTGAACTCCTGCGCTGGTTCCGAACTGGAGTGCATATAGTAAACCGTCTCGTTCGGACGGCGGTCCTTGAGGTAGTTGCCGGCTATGTGGAAGTCGAAGCAGCCTGCAGGTTCGAGCACATAACGCTGCATGAACTTCTCGTAGGACATGCCAGTGCGTTTCTCGATGATGAGCGAGAGCAGCGTGTAGCCGATGTTACAGTAGCGTTGCATCGAGCCGGGCGTATATCCGAGGTGACGGCGCAGCACGATGCGCAGCAGATTGCGGTGGTCGGGTGGAGTGGTGAGGTTGTTCTGCTGCATGATGTAGCGCGTAGAGAATATCGGGTCGCCAGCGTAGTTGGTGAAACCAGCCTTGTGGCGCAGCAACTGCTCGACGGTTATGTCGAAGTAGCGTTTGTCGCGTATGGAGTTGACATAGAACGTGTCGTTCAGAATGCCCTGCGGTCCGAACACCTTGTCAGTCAGGCGCACCTTACCCATGTCGCGCAGCTTCATGATGCCCACGGCGGTGACGAGCTTCGAGACAGATGCCATGCGCATGATTTGCGACGGCTCCATAGGCTGCTGCCTGCTGATGTCGGAGAAGCCGAAGCCGCGTGCGTAGAGCAGCGAGTCGTGGCGCGAGATGGCGAGTTGCGCTCCGTTTATCTCCCAGCGTTTGAGGTAGCGGCGCATGATGGAGTCCATGACGTGCAGCTCGGACTGGTCGGACAGTGCGTTCGAGAGAGTGTCGTTGAGGTGTACGATGTGTGTTGAGGTGGTGTCGCGGGATGTTGTGGTGTCGGGGCGCGAGCACGACGAGCAGCTGCAGCGGCAGATGCTCGTGATTATGAGTACGACAAAGGTGAGGCACCCCATGCAGGAGAGCCTCACCTTAGTGCGATATTGTTTCTTTATTCTGTATCCGAACATTGTTGTATAGTTGACGAGTCAACTCGTCTACTTAGTTTACGATAATCCTTCTATTTCGCCGTTGACGATGTCGATGTTCATCGCAGCCGGCACTTTTGGCAGACCAGGCATACGCATGATGCTGCCTGCTACGACAACAATCATCTCTGCGCCAGCGTTGATTACGATGTCTCGTACGTTTACGTCGAAGCCCGATGCTACGCAGTACTGCTTGGCGTCGGTAGAGAACGAGAACTGAGTCTTGGCGATGCAGATGGGGAAGTGCTCGTAGCCCAGTTCCTTTATCATCTGCAGCTTCTTCTTAGCCGGTGCTGCGAACGAGATGCTTGCCGCTCCGTAGATGTTCTTTGCCACTTTCTCAATCTTCTCCTCGATAGAATCGGTGTCGTCGTACACGAGCTTCAGCGGTTCGGATGGATGCTTCTCGATGGTGTCCACCACGAGGTTAGCCAGGTCGACAGCGCCCTTGCTGCCTTCGGCGTAAGCGTCGTTCTCGGCGAAGCCCACGCCAATCTCTGCGCAGTAGTTCTTCACGATGTCGATCTCCTCAACCACGTCGCCTGCATAGCGGTTGAACACCACAGCCACGGTCTGACCGAACGACTGCAGGTTCTTGATGTGCTTGTCGAGGTTGGCGAGACCCTTCTTCAGACCCTCGCTGTTTGGCTTCTTGATGTCATCTACAGCCACGCCGCCGTGCATCTTCAAGCCCTGTGCAGTAGCCACGATGAGTGTCAGCTTAGGTTGCAGACCGCTCTTGCGGCACTTGATGTCGTAGAATTTCTCCGCACCGAGGTCTGCGCCGAAGCCAGCCTCTGTGATTACGTAGTCGCCGAAGGTCATAGCCATCTTCGTAGCGAGTATAGAGTTGCATCCGTGTGCGATGTTGGCGAACGGACCGCCGTGTACGAAGGCTGCGGTGTTCTCTGTTGTCTGCACGAGGTTAGGCGCAAGCGCGTCGCGCAGCAGTACGGTGATGGCACCAGCCACGCCGAGGTCCTTCACGGTGAACGGCTTGCCCTCAACGGTGTAGCCGAGGAGTATGTTCTCAATGCGACGGCGCAGGTCGTCCTCGTCCTTTGCGAGGCAGAGGATAGCCATAATCTCCGATGCCGGAGTGATGTCGAAACCCGATTCGCGCACAATGCCGTTCGCCTTGCCGCCCATGCCGGTCACGATGTCACGCAGTCCGCGGTCGTTCACGTCGAGCACGCGGTTCCAGAGCACCTCGCGCAGCGCAAAGCCGTTATCGCGGTTCTGGTACATATAGTTGTCGAGCAGTGCGGTGATGGTGTTGTGTGCCGAGGTGATGGCATGGAAGTCGCCGGTGAAGTGGAGGTTTATCTTGTCCATCGGCAGCACCTGAGTGTGTCCGCCACCGCAGGCTCCGCCCTTCATGCCGAACACCGGACCGAGCGACGGTTCGCGCAGCGCACATATCGCCTTCTTGCCGATGCGTGTGAGTCCGAGCGCAAGTCCGATTGTTACGGTAGTCTTTCCGATGCCTGCCTTGGTCGGTGTGATGGCTGTCACAAGGATAAGGTTGCTTTTCTTCACACGCTCCTCGTCGATGAGGCGTGTCGGAACCTTAGCCATGTAGTGGCCGTAGTGTTCGAGTTCTTTTGTCGGGATGCCATACTTCGAAGCAACTGCTTCAATCTCCTCGAGCTTAGTGCTGCGAGCAATTTCGATGTCTGTCATTGTGTGTGTGAAATTTGTAGAGTTATCCTCTTGTGGTGATAGAGTGTAACCTCTTATTTTAATAAAGTATGGAGTGCGAGTGCAAAGATACAACTAAATAATCAATAATGTGAAGATTGTACTGAGTTTTTGCTGCAAATTTGCAAAACAATAAGGGCGTGCCACTTAAAGTGACACGCCCTTATTGCTATAGTTTTGTCATCGGACTGCGTACGGAATCTGATTGGACTGCGTACGGAATCTGATTGGACGGCGTACGCAATCTGATTGGACGGCGTACGGAATCTGATCGGACGGCGTACGCAATCGTGTTACTTAACAAGCTTCTTTACACTGCCGTCAGAGTACTTAACGAGCACGATACCGCGAGTGTTGCTGCTTGTCTTCACACCATCTACGGTGTAGCGAGCCACCTCTGTTGTGTTCTGTGCAGCGTCGGTCTTGTTGATACCAGCTGAGAAGTCTACTGTTACATAGTTGGATGGTTCAGAAGTAACCTTCTTGTCGTTGTAAACTCTCTGTCCATATACGCGGTAAGCGTAGGTGTGGTCGGTCTTAGGCTGTGTGAGCTTGGTGAATGTGTAGCTTGTTTCCTCCTCCTCGATGGTTTCCGAGTCGTTGAGGTATGTGTACACGTGGTCGCCAGTCTTGATGTTCTGAGTGATCTTGATGTCGTCGATGATGAACGGATAGTGGTTCTTGCTTGTGAATGCAATCATATCGCTAAGCTGACCAGCTGTGAAGTCGAGCGTGAATGTGCTCCAATCGTCGGGGTTAATCTTGCACTCCTTAGACTCGCGTGTGCTCTTGCTGTAGACGATAAGTGTTTCGTTCTGTAGCATAGAGCGTGCTTTTAGCTTCACCTGATAGCGTCCCTCGTCGTTGTTGAGTGTCAGCTGTGGTGTCACGAGTTCGCCGCTGATGTTGTAGTCGGTCAAACCGGTGCATACGAAGCAGCCCTCAGCGTAGCCACCCCAGTAGCACTGCCATCCGTTGTTGTGCACCATGTCCATGTTCACCTTCTCGTACTTGCCGTTCTGGAAGGCGTATGGCTTATCGATAGTGACGCCAGAGCCTGATATCTTAGAGAAGTCCTCGTTGAGCACAACGTAGCCTGCTGCGTCTGCCGGAGCAGTGTAGAGGTCGTAGTTCTCCACGATGTAGCTTTCAGCCTTCGGCGATAGCTGCCAGTTGGCTGTGTAGCTGTCGCGACGTACGTCGGTTGCTGGCTCTGCAACGGGAGCGGTCACGCCGATAGCGTCAAACGCTGCTGATGAAGGCGATGTAGTCTCGGCGTTGCAAGCCTTTACTACGAACGAGTAGTCGGTAGCAGGGTCGAGGCCGTCTACGGTGTAGCTGGTGCCCTCTACGCGCTTGTCCTTGATGTCGTAGTGTGTGGTTGAGGTGTTCTTTGTGCTCCAAGCCATGTCGCAGAATCCCAATGCGCAGTCGTCAGGGAAGCCTGCAAGACGGAAGCGCGCAGAAGTACACTTGTACTTGTCTTGTTTTACGAAGCGTGTCCAGTCGAAGTCGTGGAAAATTTTGTCCTGACCATAGTCAGAAGCATCGACATATATAGTGGTGAAATACTTCCATGCGAATCCGTCGAATAACTCTACAATTATCTGTGCGTTGCCTATCTCCTCTGCATTCTTCGGCATCTTACACTCAACGATGTTTATTTCGAGTGAAGTATAGTAGCCTCCGTTGTCGGGCATAGTGATAACGTCGCCGTTCTTGAACAGCAATGCACCGTCTATACCTTTATCCGAATTCTCGAAGAACTCGGGTTCCTTACCGCTCTGCGACTTATAACCCCAACCCTCAGGCAGTTTGCCACTGGTCTTCATCGAAGAGAAGGTCTCAAGGAAATCCTTCTCTGTGTTCTCGTTTTCCTTCACATTGTGGAACACTGAGAACAGATAGTGTGTGGCACCATTCACTGCATTCCAGTGAGCTGTGAAGCCGTTAGCATTGAAACCGCTGATGCCTACAGGTGTCGGTGCGGTGAGCGTTGTCGGTTTGCCTATTTTTACGTCGTCGATGAGCACCTGGTCGTTTGTGCTGAACGCAATGAGCAGGTTGCTGCTGTTGAAGGTGGTATTGTTGAAGTAGAATGTGAATTCACGCCACTCGCTCTTTGTCGTTGTGAATGGCTCGTGGTATGTGGTCTGGTTATACTGTGTTGCAGCGTCCTCCCACAGACCGATGGTGAGCTGTGCGTTGTCGCGGTAGTTGCTTGCGAGTGTCTTTGCGCGTACTTTCACCTCATACTCGCCGATGTATGCGCCATGCGGTGTGTAGAGCTGTGCTCCGTAGTTGTCGGGGCTGATGAGTGCGCACGCACCACCTGCCTGGTGAACGCCGTAGCCGCTCCAGCCACTCTGGTGGAAGTAGCTACTTGGAATTGTGCCTGTGGCATCATTGATGGCACTCGAAGGCGAACTTTCGCTGCCTGCGGTGAAGAGGCTGAAGTCCTCTTCGAGCTCTGTTGTCGATTGTGCATACGCCATTGGTGTGGCAGTAGCAAGCGCTGCTACAAAGGCAATTGCTTTGAATGTAGAAAAAATCATGTTCTGCGGTTTTGGTTATAATAATAAGTTATAGGGTACAAAATTAGTGATTTATTTTCGTATTTAGCTTACTTTTACTAATTTTGTGCTTTAAAGTCGGTTTTTATAAACTGATGATGAAGTGATGTAACAACTTAAATTACAATAATATGAAGAAAATCTTTACACTTTTAGCAGTGGCATTTGCCACACTCGGTGCTTCGGCACAGACATTGCCAGGCTTGGATGATATCATCAAGACACAGCCCGAAGGCACACTCCACAAAGACCTCAACCACTACTTCGAGGGTGCATACGTGAATGCAACGGATAACCTTATCTACGACCACATTGGCGACGGTTATCTGTCAGATATCGTAGAGGCAGCCGATGGTAGCTTGTATATCAAGAATCCGTTCGGCTTCTTCACACATGGTGATATTTGGGTGAAGGCAGTAAAGGGCGAGGGCAACACCTACGAGGTGCGCATGCCGCAGGCTGTGTACGACAATGAGGGTGACGCTCAGGATCCGGTACTCTACGCTTGGCGCTACATCAGACAGGAAACCGGCAGCGAGACTTATGCCGTGAAGGATGCAGCATCGCAGGTTGTTAAGTTCGAGATGCGTAACGACTCGCTCGTTAAGGTGGGCGAGACAAATGCGTTCATCGGACTTGGTGCTGCTGATGGCTACTTCTATGGCTACGGCGACACAGTGTCTATATATAATAAGGTGAAGGATGCTGTGGCTGTTCCGGCTGATGCAAGCAAGGCGGTTAAGTATAACATCTACTACAACGATAGCGATGATGCGGCTGCAGAAGTTCCGGTGAAAGTAGTGTTCGAGGGCGATAAGGTATATATCGGTGGTCTCGACTACGAGTGTCCAGAACTTTGGATTAGTGGTACAATCAACGGCAACAAGCTGCAGCTCACAAAGTGGCAGTATATGGGCATCGACCGTAAGAGTGAGATGTACGGTGCTGGTCACATGTATCTCTATCCATTCGGCTGGGGTAAGTTCACAGACGCAGAGGGCGAGAAGTTCGGACTCTACGAGGTGGAGAACCCAACACTCGACTACGATGCTGCTACAAAGACATTCTCTACAACAGAGCTGACACTCGCCGTAAACCGCGGCCACAACTACTATCCGTATGTCTACTACTCTAAACCGACATTCCGCCCGGCTTCTGCCACTTCTGTAGATGGCATCGCAGTGGGCGAGGGTAGCGTGGTGAAGTACTATGACCTCAGCGGTCGTTGCATTCAGCGTCCTGCGAAGGGCGTGTTCGTGAAGACAACTATCGCTGCTGACGGCACAAAGGTTGCTAAGAAGGTAATTAAGTAATTGTAGGAGGGTATGGCATCTTGCCATACCCACGCAGCCTCCGTTTCTATTCTTAAGAGATCACTGTATAACATCTGATAAGCCTAACATGACTCTGAAAGACTTTACAGACGAATGGCAGAACAACGAGCCAACGGTGCTTGTACACACCAGTGGTTCGACCGGAAAGCCGAAGCCTTTGCGCGTGGAAAAGCTGCGCATGGAGGCTTCGGCGCGTATCACTTGCGCTTTTCTGGGACTTAAGCGTGGCGACACCGCTCTGCTCTGTATGCCGCTCGACTACATCGCCGGAAAGATGATGGTGGTGCGGTCGCTCGTTTGCGGACTTCGTCTGACTGTTGTAGAGCCAAGCGGGCATCCGCTTCGTGGACTAAAGGAGGCTCCCGTGTTTGCTGCTATGGTTCCGCTGCAGGTGTACAACAGTATGCAGGTGGCGGAAGAACGTGCGCTGCTTAGGCAGATAAAACACCTCATCATCGGCGGTGGAGCAGTGAGCAGCGAACTTGCAGCTGAGCTGAAGCACTTCCCAAACGCTGTTTGGAGCACATACGGCATGACCGAGACACTCTCGCACATCGCTTTGCGTAGACTCAGTGGCGAAGACGCAACCGATTGGTACGAGCCTTTCGAGGGTGTAAAGGTGAGTCTTGACGAGGCTGGTTGTCTTGTTATCGATGCTCCTGCGGTGTGTGCTAAAACTCTCGTAACCAACGACATCGCAGAGATAGCCACCGATGGATGTCACTTTCGTATACGAGGCAGGCGCGACAACGTAATCTGTAGCGGAGGCATAAAGCTGCAGATAGAGGAGATAGAAGCACATTTGCAACCGTTCGTCAACTCTCAGTTTATGATTACGAAACGCCCCGATGCGCGACTCGGCGAGACTGTGGTGCTGCTTGCTGCGCCTAAGGATATTGAAACCTTGCGCACTGCGTGCAAGGAACATCTCACAAAATACGAAATGCCACGCATGTTCATGGCCGTGGACGAACTGCCGTACACCGAAACTGGTAAGCCGGCGCGTGCCGAAGCATTCAGAATTGCACAACAATAAATGAATATGACAACAACAAACATCACTCGAAAACACCGCCTATTGTTCATCTGTCTCGGTAATATATGCCGCTCGCCGGCTGCCGAGGGCGTGATGAAAGCAAAGGTGCACGCTGCAAATCTCGACGAACAGTTCTTCATCGACTCGGCAGGCATCGGCAACTGGCACGCAGGACAACTGCCCGACAGTCGTATGCGCGAGCGTGGCGCACGCCGTGGCTACCGCCTCGACAGCAGAGCACGACAGATACGACAGACGGATTTCGACGACTTCGACTTGCTGCTCGTGATGGATCACGAGAACTATCGCACCGTAACGTCGAAGGCTCCCGACGAGGAGGCGCGTAAGAAGGTGCGTCTGCTCACCGATTATCTGCAAGAACATCAAGGGACTGACGTGGTTCCCGACCCTTACTATGGCGACCTCAGCGATTTCGACTACGCGCTCGACCTGATTGAGGATGCGTGCGACGGACTGCTCGAACAATGTGTGCGAAACACTTCGGTAGACTAAGGTGGATAGAAATAAAGCTAAAGCGAACCCTACAACGCTGCTTGTAAATACTAAAATCAGCATAAGGCTAAATAATTGGCGTTTCGTGTGTCAGCTACATGCGAAACGCCAATTATATTTATTATAAATTCATAAAAAGGCGCACCCTTTCAGAAATATTTAGTAAATTTGCACGTGTAATTTGCATCGTTGTGTGCAGTCGGCTCAGTATGATAGCTCTACGCACAGCTTGGAACGCATTTGAAAAATAAAAAACAGAAGATATAAATATGAACGTTTTAGAACTAAGTGAACAAGAGATTGTAAGAAGACAGAGTCTTCAGGAACTGCGCGATATGGGCATTGAGCCGTATCCTGCAGCCGAATTTCCAACCAACGCCTTCTCGGAGGATATTAAGAACGACTTCAAGGACGAGGACGAAAAGCGCGAGGTGGTAATCGCCGGACGTATGATGAGCCGCCGCGTAATGGGCAAGGCGAGCTTCGTGGAGCTTCAGGACTCAAAGGGTCGTATCCAGGTGTACATCACACGCGATGATATCTGCCCAGAGGAGGATAAAACTCTCTATAACACAGTGTTCAAGCGTTTGCTCGACATAGGTGACTTCATCGGTGTAAAGGGCTTCGTATTCCGCACACAGACTGGCGAAATCTCAGTACACGCTCAGTCGCTCACTCTGCTCTCTAAGAGTCTTAAGCCGCTGCCTATCGTGAAGTATAAGGACGGCGTGGCTTACGACAAGTTCGAAGATCCTGAGCTGCGTTTCCGTCAGCGCTACGTAGACCTCATCGTTAACGACGGTGTGAAGGACACATTCCTTCAGCGTGCTACAGTAGTGCGCACTATCCGTCGCGTGCTCGACGAGGCTGGCTACACAGAGGTCGAGACCCCGACGCTGCAGGCCATCGCTGGCGGTGCTTCGGCTCGTCCGTTCATCACCCATTTCAACGCGCTCAACATCGATATGTACATGCGTATCGCTACCGAGCTCTACCTAAAGCGTCTTATCGTGGGCGGTTTCGAGGGCGTTTACGAGATTGGCAAGAACTTCCGCAACGAGGGTATGGACCGCAACCACAACCCTGAGTTTACATGTATGGAGCTCTACGTGCAGTATAAGGACTACAACTGGATGATGTCGTTCACAGAGAAACTGCTCGAGACTGTCTGCATCGCCGTAAACGGCTCGACAGAGCGCAAGGTGGGCGACAACGTCATATCGTTCAAGGCACCTTACCGCCGTCTGCCTATCCTCGACGCAATCAAGGAGAAGACAGGCTTCGACTGCAACGGCAAGAGCGAGGAGGAGATCCGCGCATTCTGTCTCGAAAAGGGTCTGGAAGTTGACGAGACATTTGGCAAGGGCAAGCTCATCGACGAACTCTTCGGCGAGTTCTGCGAGGGCACATTCATACAGCCTACATTCATCACCGACTATCCCGTCGAGATGTCGCCGCTTACAAAGATGCACCGTTCAAAGCCGGGACTCACAGAGCGTTTCGAGCTTATGGTCAACGGCAAGGAGCTGGCTAATGCCTACTCGGAGCTTAACGACCCGCTCGACCAGGAAGAGCGTTTCAAGGAACAGATGCGTCTTGCCGACAAGGGCGACGACGAGGCGATGATCATCGACCAGGACTTCCTGCGTGCTCTCCAGTACGGTATGCCTCCTACATCAGGCATCGGCATCGGCATCGACCGCCTCGTTATGCTTATGACTGGTCAGACAACTATTCAGGAAGTGCTGTTCTTCCCGCAGATGAAGCCGGAGAAGAAGATTCCGCAGAGTTCTATCAAGGAATGGGGCGAGATTGGTGTGTCTGAGGAATGGGCTTACGTGCTCCGCAAGGCAGGCTTCAACCTCATCTCTGACATCCGCGACGAGAAGGCTCAGGGCTTGCAGCAGAAGATTGGCGACATCAACAAGAAGTACAAGCTCGGCTACGAGAAGCCATCTGTTAACGATATCCAGGCTTGGATTGACGCTGCTGCCAATGTTGCAGTTGTAACAGAGGAAGCTGAATAATAGATATATAAATGAAGGTGTGCCAAGGCAGAAGTTCTTGTGTAGGCAAGCGGCAAAGCCCAAACTTCTTTTTAATCCCTTTTTGGCACACCCTCGTTTTCAATTCTTAACGATAACGGTAATAGGATAAATGTTTGATTGCGGAAAAATAGCAATTATTGGCGGAGGCAGTTGGGCAACTGCCATTGCCAAAATTGTGATAGGTCATACCCATCACATAGGGTGGTATATGCGACGCGACGACAGCATAGAGGAGTTCAAGCGCATAGGCCATAATCCTAATTATCTTACAAGTGTACACTTCAATACCAATGAGATATTCTTCTCCAGCGACATCAACCGCATTGTGGAGGCTTACGACACGCTTGTGTTCGTGGTGCCGTCGCCTTATCTGAAGAACCATCTCAAGAAGTTGAAGACTCGACTGCGCGATAAGTTCATCGTGACAGCTATTAAAGGTCTCGTTTCCGACGACAATATCGCCTGCTCGGAGTACTTCCATGAGGTGTATGACGTGCCCGAGGAGAACCTTGCGTGCATCGGCGGACCGTCGCACGCTGAGGAAGTGGCACTCGAACGTCTGTCTTATCTCACCATCGGTTGTTCCGACCAGGAGAAGGCGCAGGCTTTTGCCGACGTGCTCGACTCGGAGTTTATCAAGACAAAGACCTCGTCGGACGTTATCGGTATCGAGTATTCGTCGGTGCTGAAGAACGTTTACGCTATTGCCTCCGGCATCTGTAGCGGTTTGAAGTATGGCGACAACTTTCAGGCGGTACTCATATCGAACGCCGTTCAGGAGATGTCGCGTTTCCTTACCGCCATCAATCCTATTGAGCGCAGTGTCTACGACTCGGTGTATCTCGGCGACCTGCTCGTGACGGGCTACTCTAAGTTCTCGCGCAACCGCACTTTCGGCACTATGATCGGCAAGGGGTATAGCGTGAAGAGTGCGCAAATAGAAATGGAGATGATTGCCGAGGGATTCTTTGGCACAAAGTGTATGAAGGAGAAGAACCGCCACATGCACGTGAACATGCCAATCCTCGATGCCGTATATAATATATTGTACGAGCGTATCAGTCCGCAGATAGAGATTAAGCTGCTGACCGACTCATTCCGATAAAACCAAATTTTCACAAATACATACAAAACAATGAAAAGCATCAGCTTAGACATTACAAAGGCTACACAGTTCCTTTCAGAAGGTGCTGTAAAGGCTTATGAATCACAGGTGGCTGCAGCTCAAGAGGCTCTTGAGAACGGCACTTGTCCTGGTAACGACTTCCTCGGATGGCTTCACCTGCCGTCTTCAATCACACCGGAGTTCATCGCAGAGCTTCAGAGCGTAGCCAACACGCTGCGCGAGAAGTGCGAGGTGGTAGTGGTTGCGGGTATCGGTGGCAGCTACCTCGGTGCTCGTGCCGTGATTGAGGCGCTTGGCAACTCGTTCGCTTGGCTCGTTCAGGACAAGAAGAACCCAACTGTCGTTTTCGCTGGCAATAATATCGGCGAGGATTATCTCGCTGAACTCACCGACTATCTCAAGGACAAGAAGTTCGGTGTGATCAATATCTCTAAGTCGGGCACAACTACCGAGACAGCTCTCGCTTTCCGTCTGCTCAAGAAGCAGTGCGAGAATCAGCGCGGTAAGGAAGAGGCAAAGGACGTAATCGTGGCTATCACCGACGCTCACAAGGGTGCTGCGCGTGCTGCCGCTACAAAGGAAGGCTACAAGACATTCGTAATTCCTGACAACGTAGGCGGTCGCTTCTCTGTGCTCACTCCGGTTGGCTTGCTGCCTATCGCTGTTGCAGGCTTCGATATCAAGGCTCTTGTCGGCGGTGCTGCCGATATGGAGAAGGCTACGGGCAAGGACGTGCCGTTCGCAGAGAACCCTGCTGCTATATATGCTGCTGTGCGCAACGCTCTCTATGCAGAGGCAGGCAAGAAGATTGAGATTCTCGTAAACTTTCAGCCGAAACTTCACTACATGAGCGAGTGGTGGAAGCAGCTCTACGGCGAATCGGAGGGTAAGGACGGCAAGGGTATCTTCCCTGCAGCTTGCGACTTCACTACCGACCTCCACTCTATGGGTCAGTGGATTCAGGAGGGTGAGCGTTCTATCTTCGAGACTGTCATCAGCATTGAGACACCTGAGAAGTCTCTGCTCTTCCCGCACGACGAGGAGAACCTCGATGGTCTTAACTTCCTCGCTGGCAAGCGCGTTGACGAGGTGAACAAGATGGCTGAGCTCGGCACTCGCTTGGCTCACGTAGATGGTGGCGTACCTAACATCCGCGTCTCTGTTCCGCAGCTCAACGAGTACTATCTTGGTCAGATTATCTACTTCTTCGAGATCGCTTGCGGCATCAGCGGCAACCTCCTCGCCGTTAACCCGTTCAACCAGCCGGGTGTAGAGGCTTACAAGAAGAACATGTTCGCTCTGCTCAACAAGCCGGGTTATGAGGCTGAAAGCGAGGCTATCCAGAAGCGTCTTGCTGAGGAGAAGTAATGTCTATTCTTGAATAGAAATTATATCTTAATAATACAATGTGAAAAACGGACTGCAACGAATCTTTTTCGGCAGTCCGTTTTTGCTATCCATAGGAGGGTATGGCATCCTTGCCATACCCACGCACCCTTCCACGCACCCTTCCATGCACCCCTCATAAACCATCCATACAATAAAAAATGATTAAAGAAGCAATCAAACAATACCAGTCGTCTCACGGTTTCGACCATTTCGACCCGAAGTGCGTGCTCTTCGACATGGACGGCGTGCTCTACGACTCCATGCGCAATCATGCTGCGGCTTGGCAGAAGGCAATGGCGCAGTTCGACATCCACTTCACAGCTGCCGACTCCTATGCCACAGAAGGTGCGCGCGGTGTCGACACCATCCGCCACTTTGTGCGCAAGCAGCAGGGTAGGGAGATTGACGAGGCAGATGCGCAGCGTATGTACGACGTCAAAGCCGACCTGTTCCATCGTATGCCGACTGCTGAGATATTCCCCGGCGTGCTCGATATCATGCAGAAGATTCAGTCGTCGGGTCTTACAATCGGCGTAGTGACTGGCAGCGGTCAGCGTCCGCTTATCAAGCGTTTACTGTCTGATTTCCGGGGCTTTCTCACCGAAGATCATATCGTGAGTGCTTACGATGTGCAGCGTGGCAAACCCAATCCCGATCCCTATCTAATGGGACTGCGCAAGACTGGCAATTACGAGCCGTGGCAGGGCATCGTCGTTGAGAATGCGCCGCTCGGCGTGCGTGCTGGTTCAGCCGCCAACATCTTCACAGTGGGCATCAATAGCGGTCCGCTGCCCGATTCTGCTCTCTCTGACAACGGAGCGAATATTGTTCTTCAGCGAATGACCGAACTATGCGACTTGTGGGGCGAAATTCTCGCTGCCCGCAATTGATATAAAGTCAGCTGCATTAGCTTTCCGCTATGTGCAGCTGACTTTTTTATAAAAAATGACAGGTCGCCTTAATTTTTCGCCTCTATAATTCTTATAATATATAAAGCACGCCGCAAATGGGCATGCACAATACGAAAATAACAAAGTATAAACAACTAAAAAACAAGAATTATGAAGCGAGTATTCAATCTTTTGGTAGTAGACGAGAGTGGAAGCATGGAGATTATCCGCAAGCAGGCATTGGTGGGCATCAACGAAACCCTTGAGACAATCCGCAAGATACACAAGGCGCATAGCGAACTTGAGCAGCGTGTGACGCTCATCACCTTCGACAGCACGCACAAAAAACTGTTTTATGACAACGTGGCTGCTGACGACGCGCGCAATCTCAGCATGCGCGATTATCGTCCGTGCGGTGGTACGCCGCTCTACGATGCCATCGGTATGGGCATCGCGAAAATCAACGCGCAGGCTGCTGAGGGCGACAACGTGCTCGTCACTATCGTCACCGACGGCGAGGAGAACTGCAGCGAGGAGTACAGTTTGCGTATGATAAAGAACCTCATCGAGAAGCTGAAAAAGCAGGGATGGACGTTCACATTCATCGGCACAGACAACCTCGACGTGGAGGCAATAGCGGTTGATATGGGCATTGACAATCACCTCACTTTCCAGGAGGATGAGGAAGGTACGAAGAAGATGTTTGCCCGCGAAAACTTCTCGCGCGTACGTTATAGCGCTTGTCTGGCGAAGGGAGTGGAAATGCCGGAAGGCGACTACTTTGATAAGAAAAAGAAGTAACGAGAGCTATGCCAATTGAGAGTTGAGAGTCATCTCAGTTGAGAATTGAAAGTTGAGAATTAAAAGTTATGATTACCTATGTTATATCTCATACAAAAGAGTTAACTGCAAAACATATCATAACTCTCAACTCTCAACTTTCAACTCTCAATTCTCAACTATTCCAGTACTTTCCAGAAGCTCTTAGGCAACCAGATGTTCTCCACATAGCTCGCTAACTCGAATAGCGGCGCGATATCCTCAGGCTCGAAGCCCGCGATGCCGCAGCCGATAGGCGTCACGAGGAACGTCAGTTCCGGGTGCTTCTTGGCATAAGCGATGAAGTCGTCCACGTACGGACGTATTGTTTCCGTACCACCCTGCATCGTAGGTATGGCATAACTCCTGCCCTGCATACCCACACCATTGCCCATCACGGCTCCGAAGCGCAGACGCGCAATGCGAGCAGCGCCACCGCCGTGCATTCCGGCGAGATTGCTGCCAAAAACAAACACTTGGTTTTCCTGCAAATCGTCAATCCATGAAGGAGTGACGCGTCCTGTATAATTTTCTTTCATATCACTAAATATATAGTTGCTGAATGCGGATTCGGACGTCGGGGCAACGCTGTAATTTACCTTGATTTCTCTCTGTAAACCATATTCGTTCGTCACGAAATAGCGCTTGAAGTATGGCACCACCACGTCGTGCATCATGCGATTGTATCGCTCCGTTACGGCAGGCTGACTGATGCCGAGTTGTGCTGCAATCTCCTTGCCCTTAAATCCCTCTACGAAAAGCATTTGCAGGATTATAGAGTTGCGACTGTCGCGTCCGTAGTAAGTGCGGCATATCTCGTCGATGGTGTTGCGGAACTCTTCTGCGAACTCGTCGTCGTGTACGTCGAATCTGAGGTGAGAGTTTCCCATACGCTCCTCCAGACTTTCTTTCTGCTGTTCCTTCTTCAGCCCTTTCAGCTTGTCGAGTACCAAGAAGCGGAACCCGTTCACCATCCAGGTCTTTAACAGCATCGTAGGCTTGCGGTCCTCCAGTTGGCGGAAGTCGTGCTTGATAAGCGCAAGGTAATACTCATGGGCGAGCGAGTAGAAGTCCATGCCCGGCTTGTACTGCAAGTCGTAGCAGCGGTCGTATATGCAGTATGCCACGCGGCAGTATCCGTAGAAGTATTCCTTCACAATATGCTCGTCGGCGTTGCGAAAACCCTCTAATATCTCGTCGTCCGTGAGCTGCGCAACGTTCTTTTCTTCTTTTTTCATAGCCGTTTTTTTGTTTCTTGTTATGTTTTTATAGCGTAAAGTTACGAACAATAAGCAGTTGAAGCAAGTTTTTTAGCGATGTTTTTCCTGCTTAACAAGTGTTTTTGGAATTAAAAACATCAAATTATATTCACAAATACTCACAGATTGCGTTCGCGTCTGATCGGGTGGCGAACGCAAAAAAGGGGCACGCACCCTTCTTTTCCCTCATTCACCCCATCTCTTTTCTTCTTCATAATCCCTACTTTTGTCATCCGCATCGACCGGCGCGGATGCTCGTATCGACCGACGCGGATGCTCGTAACGGTCGGCGCGGATGCTCGTATCGACCGATGCGGATGCTCGTAACGGTCGGCGCAGATGCTCGTAACGGTCGGCGCGGATGACTTTTG
>OOBS01000038.1_pt1 | contig 88425 bp, 64 predicted proteins | sample 1671381 | NCBI WGS metagenome assembly OOBS01 (sample SAMN06348151, study PRJEB24527) | human gut metagenome | biome: human gut; feature: ankylosing spondylitis patient; material: feces | host: Homo sapiens | place: China | collected 2015-10 | reverse complement strand
TAAGCGAGACCGCTGTTCGCATTCGAGTTGTTGCCGGACCGCAAAACACAACGGCCTCTGCTGCCACTTATCCAAAACCCTGCTGCATAATGTGTTACATACATACTTGTATCTCCCTTGTGTACTCTGCTGGGCAATACATCGCACTTGGCACCATGTACTATGCGCACGACACAATTTCCATTGGAAGCGTCAACTGTTTTAACAGTCCGTTCGGTTTTGTTTACGGGGTCATAAATATGCGCTGTATAATCTATTGGATATGAACTGTCGTTCTCCGTGCATTTTGCCTTGTAGAACGCTTCATAGCTCGGCACATTAAAAGCGATATAGTCCATCCATTCTGAATCACAACCCACATAATGCTTCAATCCAAGTATGGAGTTGAGCGTATTGCCGGTATTATTGCTGTCAGCCATGCCAATGGAATCCAGTTTATTCAGAATGCTGTCATGTCCGCCATTGCCCACAACCGACTGTTCGTTGGTTGTTCCGCTCAAAGCCCACCATAGATTGCTAATCTCTTTATGCTGTTCGTAATCCTGCAACTGATAGCCGACTCCACGTAAGCGGCAGATGTTTTGGAAATCCTTTGCCGTGTAATTCAAACCGCCGATAGGCATCTCAATAGGATTACCCTCACTGTCGTATTTCCATTCGTTAGATGTAACGGACGTTCCGTTGCCTTTCTTGGAACGTATATCACCGGAAAGGCTGCGTGGCATCTTCAAACCGTCAACGGTAATAGGATATACACCGACCAGACTGTCGTTGTCGCCAACTGTGTGTTCGGTCCATTCGGGTTCTATGGCTTCAATACTGCTGCTGTCTACAACAAGGCACTCTATGTCGCCAATGTCACGGAAAGAAGTGAAATAAAACCATTTTGCACCGTTAGGTATGTCACAGAACACATAATCACCGATGTTGAAGTCAAAATAGGTATGGCTTACAGACATGATGAACGTACTGAGCACACGGTTGTTTTCATCAGTGAACACGCCTCCAAGCCGGGCATGGTTCAGACCGGGCCATCTTACCTGCTTCATTCCTCTCACATCCATCTTGTAGCTATTCGTATTGGATGCGGTGGTTATGACATCCTCGCCTATGACTTCACCGACAACGGCATCAATCGCATACACTCCGGTATTTTCCATATATAGCAATTCCGACAACAGGGATTTTCTGCTATGCAATGCAGTTGAGAGCGGTTCGGTCTCTGTTATAGAAGGGAAAAAATACTTTACTTGGTTCTTGTAGTCGTTCACTCCCTTGTACCAATGGTGCGGAGCATGCCAGAATATATCAAAGCCCTCTCCGGCGGTGTCCGTTATGTCAAAGCTGCTGCCGTTTTTCAGGTAGTTAAAATCCGTATCGCTTAACTGCACGCCTTCCATCTGGTTTTTCTTCGTGTTGAACGAGCATTTATAGGCATGGCATCCTTTCTTGATGGCAAGGGTATGCCCACTTGGAATATATGTGTTGCCATAATCCGCCCCCGTCTTGTTTTCGGGATTGCTATACTTCTCACACGAATCATTGTCTACCGTATCGCTAATTTTCACAATAGAGAACTGCGAATTATGAAGTTCAAGTTGGGGAAAATACCGGACAAGCTCTTCGATTTCGTTCTGCTCTATCAGTTCGACCAATATCCACCGTCCGGTTATTCCGCTACACTGTCCTTTTTCATCGTACGCATTACCATTCGCATCCAATCCTATAGCCCCACCGTTTTTTATGGAACGAAGCATTTCAACACTCGCCGTAGCATTTACGTTGGGAATACGGACGGTTTTCAATTCACTTGCATTGACCACCTGTTCCAACAGAGTCATCGTATCAATATACGGACATTCATTCACGAATATTTTTGTAACCTTACTGACACCACCAAGAGAAAGTCCGCCGGGATAAGTCAGATTAGGCAGATTGTTCAATACAAGTTCAGTGATAGTACCGGGCAGGGCAAGCGTACTTATCGGAGAAGTTTCAGCAAACGTTATTGCAGACAAAGAAGTATTATCGGCATGCACAGTCTCCATTCGTGGACACTTTGAGCAATTGACGGTTATAATTTCCGTGTTTCGAATATCCAATGTAGTGAGAAACGGCATGTCTCCTAAATCCAAATTGGTAAGAAATCCGGTGTTTCCGGGCGACATTTTCCATTCCTTATGATTTTCACTACCGAGATACAGTTCCTGTAGCAACGACATTTTTGAAAGGGTATTCCCGAATTGAGGGTCAATACTTACTTCACTTAAATCTATCATGCTCATACGGTCTGCCTGATATATGTACAGCATGATGTTTTCCCCATGCTGGAAATCTGTGAATGTACCGCTTTCCCCTGCCTTCAGAAAAATTCCCTGTGTAATGTTTCCACTATCGTTACCGATACCGAAATACCCACTCTTGGCCGCTTTAAATCTGATGACTGCACCTTCTTTTGCACCGATACGTCCACCAATATAACCGCTTTCCGCCTTGAAATCCCCACAGCGGTAGTATCCGTCACGGATGCGCCAGCGTTGTTCTATAAAAGCGGGAAGAGATGTCAGTCCCAGCCCTTGCAATGCATAGAAATAGAGGTCGTTATATCCTGTATATTTGATATACTTCCGTTCCCCGTCATAACTTGAAACAACTTTAGGCCATTTTTTCATTATCTGTTTTACAAAATAATAGTCAGCCCCCTTGGGAGAAAACGGTCCGGCACCGATTCCAAGTGTATCGGGAAGCGAACGCATCGTATCTGCTATTGCAGGCAATGTAATTGTATTGGCATTTTGGTCTACATCCATAGTCTGCTGACCACGTATATCATTCCAAAGCACGCTTCCTCTTCCGGCGTATGCACTGTTTGTCAGGTCACCGGGGTCAACTTCCGGGTCAATGGTTTGCCCGCCGTCATTATCCTTCCCGTTACAGGTATCACAGTCATAAACTTTATTAAGATACATTCTTCGTGCTTCCATACCGTTTGCTCCGCTATAAACACCGTCCTTGACGCTGCAGCCGTCTTCAAGGAAGAACATCGGTTGCATGTTTTTCGCCTGTTGGTCGACAGCGGCAAGATAATCGGTGAAAAGATAATAGGAAACCAATGAGTACGGATTGATGTATTTCCACATCTGTGTCTTCCAAATTTCCTGCCATTTCCCTGCGAGTTCTTCCTTGGCATAATCGCAACTATCACAGAATTTCAGGACTTGATAAAGGTCATAAGGAACTTTCCGTCCCATAGCCAAGTCTATCTGTAGCTGGTCATCGTCTATCATGCATTCAAAGTACCTTGTCCACATCGGATAAGTATCCTGTCCGAGTTTGAGTTTCGTTACCCACGAGGACTCTGCGGTAGTAGGTTCCATCATGTCTTCAACGCTGCCAACCCCTTGCCACCAGTTCATTCCATCATATGTGAGCAATTCGTAACCGCTTACCGGATTAAGGACCTTGCCTGTAATCTTCCACTTGCCGTTTTCCTGCTTCATCTCTCCGGCTTGTCGCGTCCACTCTCCCCGTTCGTATGACATAAACCGGTAGTCCTGCCCGCAATATAGGGAAAGAAGATAAAGCTTTTCTTTATCGGTGGTAATATCATTCTTAAAACGTGTTTCTATCTGGTCGAGGCTTTCGCCATTTTGTCCGAAATATTCCACAAAATCTCCATAGTTCACGCAGCCTTTATTGTAACCGGGAGTATCTTTAAACCCAAGCGCAACCTGCTCTCCCTTATCCTCTTTCCAGTTTCCTTTTGCATGAAACCATGCGTCTGTCAAGCTTTCCTGTGTAGCACGGAATGCGGCAATGGGATGATTGGCTGTCGAGTGATTCATTTCCAATCCCTTTAATGATATGTCACTCTTTGCCCAAGTTCCATCGAATGAACGCTGGGCAGGAGTCAGGTAATTACTTCCGAGTGCACGAAATGTGGCATTCATCAAACCGCACACACCGCAGTCGTTGGCATTGGAGCTGTCGGAATAATCCACTTTCACCGTTATTATTTTTACCGGAATAGAATCTTCGCCTACACGGACATAACCTATTTTCATCAGTTTATATGATATTTGAGCATCTTCACTGTCATAATCCGGATAAATAGGAGTTACCTCCCAACCATCATTCTTTTGAAGATAGAAACGGTCGTTCTTGATAGGCCGTTTTGCCGAAGTGGTTCCCTGCCTGCGCCATTGCACATTGATAGCCTTAAAACTTCTCCACGGCATAGTCGGATGATAATAGAATAACGTACATTTGAACTTCTTGCTTGTATCAATATCACCGTCAAACGTGTCAAAGGTTTGCTGGTCTGACACGACCACATAATAAGGTATGCCTTTTGCGGAAAGGGCTTCTATTGTCGGACGATTCTGTGTATCAAGCACATTCTCCGCTTCATACTCCTGTATCATTGCTGAAGTATCAGTCAACTTGCACAAATAGTTTCTAAAAGCTTGCGCCCATTCATAATGACTGTTGTAGGCAAGTACATAATACAAATACAAGTCTCCTTCCGTTCCGTCAAATGTTATGGTTTTTGAATTAAGGATAGCACCGCTATTACTGATATATCCTATACAGCCGACCTCTTCACCATTCAAATACAGTTTGATACAGGAATAATTGCTTCCCCCACGTGATACATAAATGGTAGATGGTTCTACAACTACGGCCATGGTAATTTTTTCACCTTGTCGGAATGAGCGTTCCACCAAAGCCGGTTGTCCGGTCTTGCAGTATATCGCAGCTTTATTTCCACAGACATAGAAACCGGCTCCGCTATCAGGGTCATAGCATTCTATCAGCTTTGAATCAGCTTCCTTGATATTTTTGGTGGCAAAGGCAAATTGGATGGCACATCCGCTCGTAGTTTCCACTGATGCGTTTCCAAAAGGATGGTAATCCAATATTTCAGCTGTTACATTTTCTGCAATACGCAAAGAACGCTCCTTAAGAAAGTCTACAAATCCGTTGCTTGACCAGTTTGCACCTCGTACATCCATTGTCACTCCGTTATGTGTGATAGTATGATCGCTCTCACTGTTGCTACGTGTAGAAAAATCATATCCGAACAAAGCACCGTCCTTGATCGCTATATCAATGGCACTCCCTTTTATCGTAACCTTGATTTCATTGGTGGATACACCGCCACTTTCGGCATGTACGGTAATACTTTGGCTTCCGTCCGTACTATATCCGCTTATCTGCTTGTTCACTGTAACCGTTTCGGCAATCATAGCTTCCACAGCTGTAACTTTCTCCTCGCTGTAGAAAACATCTACATGCGTTTCAGTCTTGCCGGGAGTATACGCAGCCACCTCTACGGTAAGGTTGTCATATAAACGTAACGTGCCGTTGTTCTTGTCATTGAACCTGATGGCGACGATGGGAGTATTACTGTTTTCGTCCACACACATGATAGCGGAATAGATGGTGTTTCCCTTTACTCCGGATTTCTTCTCCGTACCGTATATTCGTACAGGATATGCGCCATGCGAAAGTCTTTCTCCGCCACCGAATACATTTGTTGGATTGACAGAGATGCCTTTGGTATAACTGTCGCTTACCGTTGCTTCACCAAGTTTCTTCCATTCTCCATTATAGAACATCTCCACTACTGCAAGAATGGATGAAGTGTTATTAGGGAATTTATAGAATTGTCCGATATTTTTTGCCGGACCACCTGCAACAAGGATAGTATCACTTGTGTAATTCAAAGCCATGGGTTGTTCTACGGTAATATCCACAGCCATAATGGTAATGGCTTTTTTCTTGGTATTTCCATCCGAATCTGTAGCTTGCACAAAGAAGCTTTTGCTGGCGGCACTGCTGAAATAACTTGTGAAGTCAAGTTCAAACTTGTAATCGGTCGCACTTGCAGAGCCTACAGTGTTCATATCCTCACTGGATAATGTCAGTCCGGTGCTTGCATCAATAATAGTGATGTTACGAATGACACCAAGCACCTCGTTACCATCAGGATAGCTGACACTACGCAAAGCTACATTGATTTTTATCTCTGAGCCGAATGCCATAATAGGAGCGGCTTCCTCGAAGTAGATAGACAATGTACTATCCTCACTGGAGCCGCCACCACCTCCATTTTTGGGTATTTTAAGCACAATATCCTCTATCTGTCCGCCATTCAGATTGGTGGCTTTGTAGTAAATGTAGTCTTCATCACTTTCTTCATCAAATCCGCCGATAGCTTTCTCCTGCATTATGTATGCCCCGCCTGTGGAAAGGGCATCTTTTCCTCCCTCTGCCGGTTTGTCGGATGTTTCCACCTTGCTTCCGCCACTGCCGAATGCTACCCACGGTTTCAGATCATCAGGGCTGATGTCACTCTTATCGCGTGTGAACTGATAGGCAAGCCATACAGGTGCGCCATTTTTATCACTTTCCGCAGTCTTGAATGTAAGGACGATACCGCTTTTCAAATAAGAGAACCCGCTTTCTTTCTCAAGGTCAACAACAGCTTTTATGGCTGTTCCCAAAGTATATTCTCCATCTCCGCAAAGGTCGTTCACGTTGATGGTGTTGCCTACGTTTCCACCACCGGAAGTCCCGAAATCCGTCCAGTTGCTTTCTTTACTCCAATCAGAGGTATTTGTCCATTGTTTTGAAACCCATCCGGCTTCTGTAAGGAATATCAAGACAACACCCGGAATCTGCAAAGCAGAAGCATATTCAGAAGTCGCACACCTGTCAAGTGCTACGGAAAATGTTATCTCCCTATCTGAAAGGTCAAACAGATGATTGACATTCACAACGCTACGCGATACGACTTGTTTATTGAGTGAAAGTATTGCCTTCTTGTTCTCTTCGACCTGCTTCATATCTTCCTGTAACTTCGCACCTTCATCACCGGGGAATGCAGTAGAGCTTGTATGTCCGAGAGCAAGGTCGGAGCCAATTGAAGTCAGTTGCTTACCGCTCCAACGATAACTTTTTCCATCTTCTTCACATAGAAAGACTTTGCCGGAAGAGGGTATTCGCCCGTTTGTACTTGCCGTACCGAAAACATCTGCATCCAACCAGTTGTTATAATAAGTAGCAGTCTCGGATTCTCCGATTGTCGGAACGTATGCAAGCACAAAGCAACCATGTTCCTTATCATATACAACTTTACAACCCTCATCGTTGGAATTTTTGTCTATGGATTCATTTTTTACAGTAATGCCTACGGAAATGCCATAAAAATCTACCACGTCATCAATGTATCCGGGCAAATGTCGGCTCGGTACTTTCCCTTGTTCGTCAAGAGGGGCGATTCCTCCGTTTTCACCTTTTGATTCTTTGAAAGAGTTCAGTTGGCTTCCAACTTCATTCGCCTTGTTGTTTGCCTTGTTTGCGGTATCCTTGGTCGTGTTTACTTGGTCTTGCAACGAGTTGACACTATCACCAAGCGTGGTGAGGTTGGTGTCTTGCGCTTTGTTGCGGGCTTCTATATCCGTAATGTCGTCTTGCAGTTTGGTAATATCCTCTTGCAGTTTTTCTACGGCTTCGTTATACTGACCGCTGTCTATGGTCGGGTTGCCTCCACTCTGTCCGGTCGGAACCCATTCTCCGCCATCGCCCACATATATGGGAGCTGGTAAGGAAACACCCACAAGTGCCCACCATCCGTCATGTGGTAAAGGATAAGCCGCTTTCAGTTTTTCGATGGTCGTGAACAGTCCTTTGCTCACTCCCTTGATATTTTTTGCCTCAAGCCAGCCGTCCACCATTACGTTTCCTTTCAAGTGGGTCTTTCCCTGAACGGTCGCGTCACCACCTATCGCTGTATTGCGACCAACGGAGACATCACCGTCTATATGTTTTGATTCGTAACTCATATTAATACAGATTTAGCCAATTCGTTCAATGCGGCACTTTTTTCCGTATCGCCGAATGTCGTTAATACTAATGCAGCTATGGTATATATCACAGCATCATAACATTTCTCACAGATTTCTACCGCGCCATATTTGTCTATTTTCGGGTAAGGCAGATATACAGCACGGCTCACTTTCGCTTCTGTCGTTTTGCAAGAATAAAATTCCATCACTCTTCCTTCTGGCCGTATGGATATGGCGCATACAGGCCGTTGACATGTTCCCCTTATGCCTTTAAATCGGGAAGACTGTTTTTCATATTCAGGGTCATCGGTGTTTATGGGATTAAATACCGCACGCTCCCAATCGTTCATTTGGAAAACGACAAAACGCATGAAATCTTCCGGCAGTAATATCCATCCGCTTTCATGCTCTTTCCAATATATGGCATCACCGAAGTTGTGTCCGCCGTCAAGCAAATAGGACGGTGCAGAGCTGTGCACACGCTTTACTGCTTCCAAAATCTTTGATGCAATGATGTCGTCAAGTGCAAGAGTGTCCACATCGCCTATAATCTTCAACGTATCGCTGTTCATGTTTTGGTCCAGGGCGGTGCGTACATCCTCCTGTATTTTGTTCTTCTGATATACAGCCATAAGCCCTTATCTTTATTCCAGACCTTCAAACTCAATTCCGTTTGCTGCTGCCTGCTCCATGATTGCCTTGGTCGAGCGCATGGAAGTGCGGCTGATACCGAAAGTGTCTGCAAGGTAATCTTTTGCACTTGCAATGTCGCTTACTTTGACTTTGCGAGATGTCGTATTGTTATCCCCTGCGTCTTCTTGCGGCATTTCGTCCTGTCTGCCGGTTTCGTTGGCAGGCGTGTCTTCACCATTGTGCGTACTTTCGGAATGAAGTTTTTCAGATGAACCGTTTTTAGACGCTTTTCCGGCTGTTTCTACTGTCTCGGATTGCCCGTGCACAGAATGAAGTTTAAACAGTTTGCCAAACTTGTAATGGTTCTCTACAGACTTCTGTATGTCCTCGTTGTCGGTAGTGAATACACTGCTTCCGTTTGACAATGGAACGAATGCGATATGCAGGTTCTTCTTGCTCGGAAGTACCACATTAATACTGATATTGGTATTCGCCTTGTAGGTTTTCGTAATCATATTCTTAAAAGTAAAAAGGGGACGGGACACCTTATCCCATCCCCGGTAATTAATAATTCTTTATGAACTCTTTATTATGCCGCATTTAAATCTTGGGCGGGTGCTTTAGCCAGTCTCATACGTGCATGTGCCTTTGCATAGCGCAGATACAGGCAGCTCACCTCTTGGATAACTACCGCATCGGTACGGCGGATACCGGCCTTTTGCAAGTCGAGTACGTTACGTGCCCAAGACACATGTGTTTTTTTGGAAAGATATTCCGGATCCATTGCAAAGCCGCAATCACTCATTCCGTTTACATCGAACAGTTCATGATGTATGGTCAATACTTCTCCGAAATCAGTATCCCAAGATTTAAATTTCAAGTTCCATACCTCCACGGTATCTTTCAAGCGGAATTTTTCGCTCTTTATCTTGGAGAATGCAGAGAGCATATCACTTCCACAAAATAAAATCTTACGCTTGTTACCGATGCCGGTACCAACAAAAAGGTCTTTGGTAATATCCACAAGGTTTTCATCGGTAATTATGGCGCATTTCTTGTCAGTATCCCATTCGCCCACCTCGATGTCCTTTCCGGCCATCCACCAGATACCACCTGTAAACCAAGTGTTCATGCCGTCCTTTGCAATGTGCTTGATAACCTGCTTCACACCGAACAGATAAGTATTTTCCATTGCGAGGCGCATATCATATACACCGTCTTCTTCAATGTCTGAGAAATTCCAGTTCACTTCTTTGGCGGCAATCTTGTCAAAAGTTGATTGCTCTACCTGAATCATGAAGTTCTGACAATACTGGGTTTCAGGCATAGGGATATTATTGAATCGTCCTGTCTGAACATCCAATTCCCCACATGCTTTTCCCATGCGTACAAGCGTTGTTCCTTGTGGAATTTCCGGAACAAGAATCGGCTGTTTGCTTGAATCATCCATTTTGCCATTTACGGCATACACTGTAGGAAGATTTGTTGAGCTGTCCTTTCCGCACACACAAAGCACGAGGTCCGGAACGTTGCTGTCATCTTCCGTATATTTCGTTCCGTCCGGTTTGGTGATGGCACTGACACCGACTACCCTAATGGTATCATCCAACGTGAACATATTCAAATCATCTACCGGCAACGACACGCTCGCACCGCTGAGCATAGCTTCCAGCTTTTTGTTGGTACTGCATTTGATTTCACGTGTACCCACGCTGTAATACTTCACTTCAAATGAATTGGTGGAGCTTGATTTTGCATAACGGCTGATTTGGTCAATTGGAGTAGCCATCGGACGGATTTTCACGATGCGTTTGTCCACATCACTCAAATAGAAATTTGGGTCGCCGGTTTCACGCCCTCCTGTTTCAGTGGAAATACCGTCTGTTCCACCCGTACCGTCCGCACCGGCTGTTGTTTTACCCGCATCAGGCAGGTTCGATGCTTCTGCCATCATGACACCGCTTGATGCACCCGTCACAAACGCCAATATCATCAGCGTAATGCGACAAAAGAAACTCATTGTTTTCTTCATTGCTCGAAATTTTAAAAGTTAAAAATGTAATTGGTTTATATTTATCTGTTTATCGCCTTGCGTTTTTCACCGCCACGCTCCCAAATGTTCTGTGTACCATCATAACGCCCGATTGCACCGAGGTCAGGCATCTGCCGTGAACCGCCACTGCCGCCACCGTTTTTACCGGCAAGGTCGGCTGTACCGTCATTTTTGCCTGCTTTGCGTAGTTTTTCTTCAATCTTGCTGTTGCGCCCCTTTACTTCACCCTCGTGTCCGGCAGCTTCCACATCGCTGTCGTGCCTGATTGCTTTTATGGCCATTTCTATACTTTCACGTGTAAACTTACCCATGATTCCGTCACGTACAATGCCTACAAGGAAATCCATTGCGCTGTCGATGTCCTCATCCGGCAGTCCTTCTTCCTGTTGCATGGTTTCAAGGGTGGTCAGGGTTTCGTCGAGGTTCTTCTGATACTCTCCCTCGTACTCTTTCTCTTGGGCGATTCGTTCCGCAAATTCCTTGTTGGCGGCTGCAAGTGCCTCCTGCTTTTCGGGGTCTTCAAGTGCGGCCTTGAAATCATCCCCGAATTTGCGCACCATACCGATGATAGGGTCTTCGCCTTTTCTCCAGTCAGTAAGGAAAGCGGCACTTTGCGGGTTGCTTGCAAACAGGTCGGACAGTGCTTTTTCACGTTCCTTGTAACCGGACAATTCCTTGTCGTAACCATCGTAATCGTCATTGATTTGACCGAATAACGCTTCATCATCGGCAAATTCTCTGTCCGGATACTTTGCTTTCAATCGCTCTGTGTATCGCTCGCGATTGCTCTTAACTTCCGTATTATTAGGCATAATTCAAAAATTTAATTTATAGTCAGATTCTACAAGACAAAAATAGGCAGGGAAAGCAGGATGTCATGTTTATCTTTTTACGCTCCTATTGGTAACTTTGGTACTATAACGGGAAGAAAAATGAAGCATAAAGGAGCAGTTATGGAATACTCTATGGAGCGTATGAACGACTTGATGAGAGCATACGATGAATACATTTCATCGTGTGATTATATCCGTATGCCTGAAGTGTATAAAGTAATTGTAAACATGCCGTCCCGGAGGTTTTGGGTCAGCGATATTCGTGCAGCATTGGTCGTTTCCGCCATGATGAGGGGTGAGAACGATTTAAGCGGTATGTGGCCGTTGAAGAAAGAAATGTATGAGGAGATTCATACAAGGGTTGTCGCTCTCAAATCAGAATACCCGGAACTTACCATTTCTGAACTGTGTGCTAAAGTGATTGCTCAACCCGCACCGAAATTCTACCTCACGCCGGGTAGTGCCAAGATGATGATATGCAAGGCTAAAAAACGATGGATGCAAGAAAAGTTGAGAAGATTACGGCTCTCCTGATTTCTGCCATGATTGTGTGTTTGTCATTTTCAGGAGAATGGGATTGGCAAACTGTCGGCATTTACGCTGGAAGTAATATGCCAGGACGCTTGCTGTATCCGTTTTTCCATACGAATATGTTTCATGCCTTGCTCAATTCATGGTGTTTATTATCGATTATTTTCATTTACGATATTGGGATAGGAAGATTGCTGTCAGCCTATATGATTGCCGTTACAGTTCCAGTTGATACCCTTGGATATTTCACGACAATGGATTCGCCAACGGTAGGATTGTCCGGATTGGTTTTCGCCCTGTTTGGTTCAATATCGTTTGAGGTATTACGTAAACGGTATTATCAGTTATGGATGCTGTTTTACCTTGTGGCAGGCTTCCTGTTTCCGGGCATAAATGCCGTATTGCATCTTTGGTGTTATGTATTGGGACTCATCATGGCTCTGCTAAACAAGCCTGTTAAAATCATGCACCATGAAAGATAAGGCCATCAAGGACATATTGACAGAGAATGAACGCCGCAATGCGATTGTATATGCAAAGTTCAATCCAATTACCGGAGAAGGTTCTGTCGGTAAACGTGTAAAGTGTACCATCAGTGACTTTCCTATACATACCCAGTGGTTACCGGAACGTATCATGAAAGTACCGCTTGTACGCCAACTCATCGAAGCCGGTTCTATTTCCAAATTCCTCACGGACTACATGGGTGTGGAAGACAATCAGGATGATCGCTTGAAGGTCATAGAGCAGTTTGTACGAATACGCAGCCGCGAGGATTTTCCGTTTTGGGCGGCAACATTTGTCTATATCAAGGCCAAAGGCGGTGGTGAGGATGTCCTGTTTCGTCTGACAAGACCTCAACGGCGTTTTGTGGATCGGCTTGAGAAATTGCGTATTGCAGGGAAACCGATACGCATCATCCTGCTTAAAGCACGGCAATGGGGTGGTTCCACCACTTCACAGCTTTATATGGCATGGTTGCAGTTGCTTCACAAAACCGGCTTAAACTCACTTATCATTGCACATCAGGGCGCAGGCTCCGATGAAATCAAGGATATGTTCGACCGGATGATTAAAAGTTATCCTGTCGAAATGCTCTATAAAATTGATGAAGCCTACAATGAGAACGAGCCGAAGATTGTAGGAGTGGGAAAATCGGGAAGTATATCGCGCATTCCGCAGCGTAACTGCAAAATCAAGATTGGTACGGCTGAACGCCCGGATTCGTGTCGTGGCGGTGATTACAATCTTGTACATCTCTCCGAAGTGGGAATATGGAAGGCTACGGAGGGAAAGAAACCGGAAGACATTGTGCGCTCCGCCTGTTCGGGTATTCTCCTCAAGCCCTACACCATGATTGTTTATGAAAGCACAGCAAATGGCACCGGGAACTTCTTTCATCGCGAATATACTGCCGCAAAAGAAGGGAAATCCCAGTTCGAGGCAATGTTCGTTTCATGGTTCGACATCGAGCAATATACACTCGCTTTTGATTCGGACAATGAAAAATGGGATTTTGCAGAATGGCTTTATCAGAATCGGGACAATGAAAATACAGATTCCGAACGTGAGGAATGCGGTAAGTATCTTTGGTCGCTGTGGGAAAAAGGTGCTACGCTCGAAGCTATCCATTGGTACATAGCCGAACGCAGGAAGTACAATGACCATGGGCAGATGGCTGCCGAATTTCCGTCTGATGATGTGGAAGCCTTCGTACATTCGGGAGCACGTGTGTTCGACAAATACAAGGTCGATGCAATGCGCAAGACCTGCAAGAAGCCTAAATATGTCGGTGAAGTCTGTGCCGATGCGGATGAGGGCAAGAACGCTTTGCAGAACTTGCGTTTTGTGAAAGACAAACAGGGATTGTTGCATATTTGGGAGTTGCCGGAAACAGATGAAAAGGAAGTTGTTACAAATCGTTACCTCACGATTGTCGATGTGGGTGGACGTTCCAATAAAGCAGACTTCTCTGTTGTTCTTGTGCTTGACCGTCTGTTTATGATTGATGGTGGCAAGCCTGTCGTAGTGGCACAATGGTACGGACATTGCGACATCGACCAGCTTGCATGGAAAGCGGCACAAATAGCGGCTTTTTATGACAATTCACTCTTGGTGATAGAAAGCAACACCTTGGAAACGCATGACAAGGAGCGGCAGGTAGATGGCGACCAGTCACAGTTCATCCTTAATCAAATCAAAGAGATTTACCCTAATCTCTATGCACGTGGTCAGTCCGAAGAAGCCGTACGCGAGGGATTGCCTACCAAATACGGCTTCCATACCAATGTCTCAACCAAACCGATGATTATATCAACCTTAGTCAAGGTTATTCGTGAGAATTTATACACGGAACGTGACGAACGTTGTCTGGACGAATATTTGTGTTACGAGAAAAAACCGAACGGAGCTTTCGGAGCGATTACCGGTAAACATGATGACTTGCTAATGACAAGAGCCATAGGCTTGCATATATGTTTCTTTGAAATGGAAATTCCAAAGATTGTGCTTCGTATCGGACGATTTGTTGTCAAAAAGAAAAAAGCTGTTTCAGCAGCTACAATATAAGTTTAACTATAAAAACAAGGAACAATGAACATTTTCAGAAAAATCAGAGCTTCGCTTCGTTTACGTGAAGCAGTCAGACAGGCAGACGAAAAACACAAAGAAACTGGAGAACGTTACTACGTTATGCCTGCCGGTGGGAAAAAAGGTCAACTTATCATTATGGATAGAAAGAATTTCCGTAAGTTGAAACAGAAAGGCTACATCAATCATAATACGTTTGTGGGCGACCTTGAACGCGAATGCTTCTACTGCACGACTTATGGAAACGGTTCAGCTATGCTTCCTTCTGCTGTTATTGCATTGAAACGAAAACAGTATTTCTCATGGCTTGATTCATTTTCAAATACCAAAGAGAATGGGAAAGTACGGAAATATTGATGGCATTGCCACACTTACCAGTGACCCGCTCGCACTTGACAATATCAACAAGTTTAACATCGGAGACCGGGTGATGTGCAATGATAATGGGAAAAGCGGTACTGTATTAGATATAGATACTGATAAATACGGTTGTACCGTTCGTTTTGATGATACTGAAGGAACATGGATTGAATGCGACCAATTATCCAAAGAATAAAGAAAGGGGCATATCTGTGATGATGTGCCCCTTTGGTTTAAGTTCTCATTGCATTATGTAACTGATTTACTGCATCTATATTTGCACCTTGTTCGACCTGTTGAAGCAATTGAGGAGAAAGACCGTCGGGCACTTTGCCCTGCTCCAACTGTTCCTTCTGTGATTTGATACTTTGCAACAATTCATCTGCAAACGGGAAATCTCCATGCTCAAGCAGCTGCTCTACACTGATTGCCTGAGACTGGTACAACTGCATAAGCATATCGTTAGCAAGATGCCTGTATGCCGGTGTTGAAGTGCTTTCGGTAATGCTTAAATCAAATTCTACATCACGTATTTTCTTCGGGTCATATTCGATTTGTGCACCACTCTTACCTGCAATATTGAATACACGTTTGCTATCATAAAACTGCTGCATATTCTTCACATCCTTATATGCTCCGTCCACTACAAAACAACTGAAGCATTCAAGCAGGTCGAGCAATGACTTCGTGGCGTTTTCTGTCTGTTGGTTATAGTGCGATGCACTTTCACCGGAATACCCGGGCTTTCCTTGTAATGCGCCCGTAACTCCCGATATATCTTCAAAAAATTTGAGTTGCATGTTAAGCAGTTCCGCAATGCCTATATTTGTGGAATTATTGGCCACCTGTTCCGGCACTTTTCCGCTTTTGCTCGGCTTGTATACGATGACACCGTTAAATTCCGTCCAGCTCTCTGCAATATCGTCAATGCTCACACCATCAGGCAAGCAGTCTTCGGGCATCATCAGCACGCCTTTGGCACTCGCACGCATTATCCAGTCATAGAGAGTTATCAATCGGTTGGTATATCGCTGTTGGTCGATTACATCAGCAACGAATGAATGGATTTCACCATCAATGAACGGATATGCCTTGAAAACATATGGATGGCTTCCATGCTCGTAAGGCGTTTCCCCCTCCCTCAATATGTCGCCAAAAGGAGAAAGGTAATAGAAATACCAATAATCGTCCACAAACCAAGTAGCTTTTATCAACGGAACCTCATCTTCCGGCATACCGGCTTCCTTGGCCATACGCATACGTTCTTCATTTTCAGTAAGCACCACTTGTGCGTAATCTTCTTCGTCTATTTTGAAAATATCGCCGTTTTGGTAGTCATGGCAACGGTATCTCGGTTTTTGCTCCTTGCGCCATATCTCTATCACACGACATCGTCCCGGCTCGCTTGTGAATAGAAAATCGTAGTTTTCCAAGCGGCTATACCCGAAACGCTCCGCGTATGTGGTTATGTAATCTTTCCTTGCCGCCCACTTGTAAATGTCACGCAATTGTCTGTATTCCTGCGGACTTGATGCGAACTGTTCACACAACTGTCCGAAAGAAATGTCGTGAACTTCTCCAAGCACGGAAACATCCCAACCTCTGAAATCTCTCATGTTGTTGTCGATAAAGAAATTATTGGGTTGTACATAGTCCGTCCAACAATCCTCTTTTCCATTACGCCAACCGTACGATTTACGGTGAACGATAAAACCGCTTATCAGGAACTCTTCCATAGTTCGGGCATATACATCGTTCATTCGGTTAAGCTGCATGTTGCATTGAAGTATCGTACTCATCGTTTCACCAAGTTTCTGTTCATCCCGATCACGTGCGGTACAGGTCGGTTCTTTACTTTGGCTTCGATACACGCCAAGCACGCTTCGCACAAGCCTACGGATAAGGTTGTTTTTCAAAGGCACGTTGCCTTGACTTTTAATGTATTCTTCCTCGCTCATGGATTTTCCGTCCACACAAATCATATCGTCCCATTGGAAACCATAGGTATAGCGTTTGTTTCGCTCCCGGTCTTTCCGAAAGTCGTCCATCTGGCTCCAATAGTATTGTGCTTCCATAAGAATGTCAAATGCCCTGCGGTCACCATAACGTTTTGCAGAAACAACAGTATCTATCTCGGCGGCATCATTTCTTCCCGGAGCTATACGGCTCATTGGCAGCAATTTTCTTTCGCTTTTATTTACATGCATATTTTTATCATTTTAATGATTGCTCGGAACAAATATACTGCTCCGGGCAATCATCCTATGTTTAACTATTTACGGGTTTTGTTCATTTCTTCTATCATTTCCTTTTTGAGTTCGTTCAACTCGGCTTCAATATCCTTGCGTTCCTCGTCACTGATTGCTTCTTTTAATTCATTGTAGAGGTCGTCAATGTCTTCACGGTAATCCTCGAAGATTTCGTAACGCTCGTATTCGGGTGAATTGTAAAGGAAATCAATCTTTTCCGCATAGTCAAATATGTCGTTGTCGGTATCTTCTTCATAGTGCTTCAATCGGGATTTCAACCGGTCATGCTCCTCTTTCAATCGGAAATACTCATTGTTCACAGCCCTGTACTCGGTGCGTTCGTCCCCGGCTTTGACCAGCCTGTTTGCCAACAGGAAGCTGCGAGGGTCGTACTCACGGTTGCCTGTAACGGTTTCTACCATCTTGCTCAACTTGTCGATTGTTCCGAACACGCCACCGAAATAACCGTTCAGCATATATTCAATCTTTGCCGGATTAAAGTCAATCGTTCCTTTTGTATATGGGTCTCCACCCGTAGCTTCATTCATGGCATTGGCCAATCCGACAATGTATTTATTGGCACTCTTATACGCCTTTGTCCATTCGGGCATATCTTTGTTGTAAGGTGTGTCTTTATAAAGTGGCATACCCGTCCAACTCTTTTCTGCAACGTAGGCTTCCCACAAGGGTTTGTAGGCACTCGGTACAAAGGCATTCAATCCTCCGCCGCCCTCCAAGAAATCAATAGGTAATATCTGTGTAGCCTGTCCTGTTATGGCTTCGGCAATTTCTCCGTCTGTAAGATGTTCCTTTCCGTTAAGGACGGAAATCATCAGTTCGCCCATACCGTAAACAGCCCTGTATTCTACCGGAAGAGGAATTGATACCCAACTGTTTCCTGCCCTGAAAAGAATATTGCTGCGCCTTACATATTCGGGAAGATTATAGTATGCGTTCTTGTCATCATCGTCATCATCATCGCCACCCAAGTAGGCAACAATGGCACCAAGAAGGAACATCGCCGCAATACCTGTAAAAGCTTTGGCAGGATGGCGTTTCATCTGTCGTCCAAAGTTTGCCGTACCTTGAATGGCTGCATTCCAAAACACATAGCCGCTACGACCAAGTCCCGATACCAATGCACTGGCATTACCAGCCTTTGTCTGCCCTGTACTGTCATAGAATTTTGCTCCGCTGCCTTTCTTGTTGAAGTTTACGCTTATCTCCTTTGCATCATAGATGGCTCTGTCAATGCTCCGGCCCATTTCGCGTGATGTCATGAAAGCGGCAAAACGGGCGCAGTTCTCAACGGCTCGGTTGTACTCATCGAAACGTCCGCCCAACAAGTCCCATGCTTTTTTTACAGGAATCTTGCCGTTTGATTTTTTCAGTTCCCTGCGTATGTCGTTCTTATGTTGTTCAATGTCCCGGATATTGGCATAGCCTGTTTCTCCTCCGTTCATCATGAACTGATGAAACATCGCTTCCGTCTTGTTACTCATGTCAAGTGTCCCTTTGCGGTGCTTTGCCAAGAGTTGCTTTATCCTTACAGGATTGGCATACATATAATTGCGATGAAAACGAAGTGCGTAGTTCGGGCTTTCCCTTATCCAAGTCATGGTGTTGGTGTATAGCATATCTCGCATGAAGTTCGATACGATGAAGTCCGGGTTGCGTGTGGTATAGAACGCACTCAACTGTCGGTTGATGTTTTCACCGGCACGGAGAATGGCCCCGATTGCCCCCGACATATCGTTGTCGGGATTTGTCTGTCCGTTCAATGCTTGTGCCGCACGTGGATTGCCGTTTATGGTAATCACATAGTCCCTGCCGCCACGCTTCACTACAATTTGGTGCTGCCTCATATCCCGGCTTTCCACAATACGGTAAGGAATATTCACGGTATCTTTGCCATGCTTGTACCGGTCAGGATATTGCTGTGCCAATGACTCCATTTTAGTTTCAAAGTCCAGCATCTTCCGTTCCACCACTTCGGGAGTATCTGTACTGTCTATGTTGTCAGGAAACACTGGCTTCCATTCGTCGGCCACCGTATCGTATTCTACCCAAATGTCGCTCACACTGACAAGGTCGCTCGGATGGTTGAGGGCGAAATTAAGGAAACGCTGTTTTACCAATTTGTTCCGGTTGCCCTGCATGATAGCACCTTCTGCCATTGATTGCAGGTTGGCAAACGGGTCATCCGCTTTCGACCTGCGTCCTTCCGCTTTCTTGATAGGAGCATTGAATGCACTTTGCTTGTGCGTCAGATATGCGTATGCTTCAGAACTGGTCTTTTCGTCAAAACCACGTAGCGGAATGTAAAAATCATACATATCTGAAATTTTATCAAAGGTCGCTTTACTCATCATGCCACATTCGTATGACTTTGAAAGTATTGCTTTGCTCGCGGCATTGACTTTTTTCCAAAGGTCGGTAGTGTCGTGTGCCTGTTCGTAATCGTTAACCATTATCTGTGCTTCCGTTTCGGCATCAGCAACATTATCCATACCTGTAAGGGCTGTAAGTCCGGCATAGTCGGTTTGGTCTGCATCGGTTGCTCCGTTATTGATTGCTTCATTACGCATATATGTATTGCGTTCAAGGCCGTGTTTCGCCATCATGTAATCAGTCAATTCCTCACGCTCTGCCTCAGTCCTGGCAAGTTTGGCAACCTCATCAAGCATGGGCTTGAACAGGGTGTGGGCAAACGCATCGGCTTCGGCTTTGTTCACACTTGACAGACGGTTTTCTCCCAAGTATGCGTTTTCAAATCCGTCCACATCCTCAATGTTTGTTTCCTTGCCAAGGATTGCAGTCATGGCTTCTTTCAAGCCGAGCATACTGTCCTGTAATGCTTCCTGTGATTGGAACATACCGCTTTTTACACGCCTTTCATAACGGTCACGAGCCAACTCCCTTTCATGTATTTCCGGGTCACCGGTACGGTATAGTGCATCATCACTTTCTGCAACAGTCTGATGATGTGGGTCGGAAACCGCATAATTTCCGACTTTCAGTTCATACTGCTTTGCCACATCAGCGGCTTCTCCCAATATGTTTCTGTATCTGCCCGGTTCCGCAAGGTTCTCGTAACTGCGCCACAAGATGTAGCGAAGTTCGTTGTCCGATAGAGTAACCCCTCTGAAATCCTCAAAGCCTATCTTATGAAGCATATTCAAGAAGAAATCCTTTATCTGTTGCCACCAACTTGCGTTGATGTTCTCAAATTCAGTATCTTCTGCAAGCGAAGCAAGATATTCTTCGGTAGCCTTATGGAAATCCCAACCGTTTTTTGCAGCCATATCTACAATGCGTCTGCGTATGTTCTCATCGGCATTGTTGAATACATTATCAAGGAATGTATCAAAATGTTCTCCGAACAACTGGCGCAAACCATAGTGCGCCACAGCCTCATGCAGCAGTGTCTGTTCAACATCAAACGTACTTGTATGGTTGGGAATAACAATGGTTATCTTCCCTGTACTCTTCGAGTAGAAGCCTTTTGCACGCTGCTTCTTTCCATCCAAGACGGAAGCATCAGTAACAACCTCCACATTGTCAAGATGCAGTTTCTCTGCAAGGCTTTCCACACGTTCTGCCATTCTTTGGCGTTCACGCCGTGCAAATTCCCTCCGCTGCTTTGCCGTTCTCCTTGACTGACCGAGCAGCTTTGCCACTGGGTCATTCTCATAACTGACTTCATCATCGTTATATGCACCAATGCCGTTACGTTGGAGAATATCAGTTGTGTCATCCTTTACTTTTACGCCTAATTTGGCAAGTTCCTTGACAACTTCTATTATGCGCTCCTCGGGAATATCCGCACGCAACTTTCCTCGGTAAGGGTAGAAGTTTCCACCTGCGGCACGAAGCAAGGTTTTGTTCTCGTAGTAAACCGCACCGTCTTTCTTTGTCTTTGGAACAGTGAGGTAGAACATCTTTGCCCAACTGTTACCCATAATCTCGACCTTTCCATCGTGGCTTGTTATAGGAGTATAGTCTTTTATCTGTTGTAAACGACTGCTCAATGGAGCACCGCTCGTTTTCAGCATAGAAGCATTCCATTTGTCGGGCATTAAGATACCATCGTGAACATTACCGTCAATGTCTGTATAACTAATGAGTTGTCCAGGATAGCCTCCGTATTCATCTTGTGTATCGGCTATAGCCTGCAAGATATTACCTGTCATAATGAAACCTGTCTTTCGTGTCTCACTTGGTATCTGACTATCCCAATTATCAAGTGTGGTGGCACGTGCAGCATCCCAATTATCATTGGTTACCTTGTCAATGCTTCGCAACGCATCAATCTGTGAAAGTTTAATTTCAATACGTCTGCGACCGTCAAGGGTAGCAAATACCGCAAGTGTTGTTGAGGCTGTAATCTTGCTATCCTTTGTTTTGTAGCCACAGAAGATAGCAGAAGTAGCAAAGTCGAAAATCATTGACTCAAGGTTATCGGGCACAAGATAAGACTTGCCAACTTCAAACATTCTCAAGCGGCGCATCATCTGGTCGCTGTTCGTGTTGAGTCGCAAGATGTTGTCCTTATGCTTTGCCTCTACCTTTTCATTGGTCTCTGCGATAAAGTTATCTATGGCAACACGCTTTTCTTCATCGCTGCGTTTCTTCTGACCATTGATTTTTTCTGTCTGCTTGGCTATGTCGTCAATGGCTTTTGCCTTTGATTTCTCGTAGCGTTCATCTTCTGCAGCAATTCTAACTTCGTCCTCCTTGCGGATAGTTTCAATAACATTGTCAAGATAGGTATTCGGCTCAACACCCTTGTTTATCTGTTCTATTACCTTGCGTATCTCATCCGCTTTCATCGGCTTTCTCAACACATCCATTTCCACCTTTTCAACAAATGAATTGCGAGCAAATGGATTGTTTCCATCAGGGTCTATGCCCTCAGAAGATATGCGTTTCTCGATAGTCGTTGCGCGGAGTGGCATTACAGTAATCTTTAAGTCGTTACTGCCGGTATCATTGAGATATTTAATCAATTCGTTATAACGCCTTACGACATCATCGTAAAACTCCTCCTGCTCTTTTGTTGCCAATAGAGCGACATAACCTGTAATCTTGCGTGCATCATCTTCTTGCGGTTTGTAATCTTCAAGTTCGCTTGCCTGCACACGACCACCTCCGAGTCCTCCCTTTTTCAAAGGAGTACCCATTTTCTCGTATATATCTACATTATCACGAAGATACTCAACAACAACTTGACTACCATACTTGTTGAGTAAATCCGGTGCTTCCACATCATTACTTTCACTATCCTGTGAGGTCGTGGTATTAGCGTTCAACGATTTCAGTTTGGTGGAAAGCATCATCAGGAAACGGTTCTCGGCGGGTACAGGCAAACCGAGGTTGATGTAATAACCTCTATGCACCTGTCCTGTACGGTCTATACGTCCTATCATCTGCATATAGTCGTTAATATCGCTCAGCGGCTGTGCTATAATCATAGAACGCTGACGTTGGTCGCTGAATTTCTCTGAAGCGTGCAAACTGATACCTGTTGATGCAGACTTGTTGAGGATGAGGACATCAAGAACACCACTGTTGAACTCTCTCTGCATTTTCTTTTTGTCTTTGTCAGTTCTACGCTTGACAACGACACGTCCGTCATCGTTGCGCTCAACATACATATTACGTCCTGTCAATTCACCTACTTTGTATCCTTTCTTGTTCAGACGCTCGATAATGGCATCAAGTGGACTGATAAAGATATCGCTTGTGCTTTCACGAATGAAATCCTGCAACTCATAATATGCTTTTTCTCCTGCCGGACCTAATGCCTGTGGAGAATATCGCTCGTGGCGTTCGTTACCGTCCTCATCTTTGACGGTGTACTGCATAACGGTGTCAAGTCCTTTCAGTAGGCTTGCACTGAATGTTGGCTCATCAATGATTTCTCCTGCGGCATAGTCCTTAATACTGCTCTCCATTGTGCTTTCCAACGCAATAACAGGGTGGCGACCTGCATTGATTTCGCCTTCCACTTCATCTGCAATAGCATTGACTTTGAGGGCAAGCATAAGCTGCTTGGTGTAGTTGTAGGTCTTGCTTGCAAATGGCACGTTCTCAACGCCCATTTTATCTGTGCCTCGCTTCACACCTGCGCTCTCTGCCATAACAGCAAGTTCCATATCCAATGCTTCAATCATCGGCTTTACGTAGTCCTCTTGGAATTTGATAATGGCATTGAATGCTGCTATGGTACGGTCGTAATTCTCTCTTGCACGTCTAACAGTTTCGGGGTCAGTGATTGTTTTCCAATCGGTAACAACATCGCTCATATCTCGCTCTCTGCGTACCATTTGCCCTGCATTAGTCAATTCACGACTCATAATCTCTTGCAGAGTTACACCGCCTTTCTCAATGATACTAATCATCTTATCCGGATCAACCTTTGCTTGGCTCATCGCTGTACGAATTGCATACAAAGGCATTGTGTCGGGACGCTTTGCGAACGTAGCACTTGCAAATGTGGCGGCTTTCGCTCCACGAAGAATACTTTGCAGATAGGCACCTGTATTGCTCGAACCTGCCGCCGTATGACTTTCATCAAGGAACAGATAGTTATCCTTTGCAATGGCACGTAAGAATGTGGCTTTCGGGGTAGCCTTGCCATTCTTCACGTTCTTGCTTTTCTTGGTGCGTGCGCCACTCTTTTTGGCAGCTTCCTCCATTTCTTGCTGACTGACAGCATCGCCAGTGTTTACCTGCGAATAGGTGAGTACAGCGAAGTCATATTCTTCGGGCAATGCTCCCGATGCAAAGACTTTTGCCATTTCTGCGGAAGATAGAGGTTTGTGTACTGTATTACCTTTGCTATCAACCATAGCACCGTCAGAGTTGAATATAAACGGCACGAGGTCTCCACTTCCAACATCTACCAAGTCTCGGTAAATATCGGAGAACAAGTCTGCTTTCTGTGTGATGAATACAGGTTTCTCACCTCGTTGCACTGCCCAACGAATAAGTGCTGCCATTTGGCGCCCCTTACCAACACCAGTTTGGTCGCCTATAATAAGGGCTTGTTCCTGTTTCATCTGATAGATTGCCATAGCGACACTGTCCATCTGCTCGGCGGCAAGTGCTTGATACGTTTCAGCAATGGTATCATATCCGAGTTCTGTCTTGACAAATTCATCTATGCTGCCGTGCTGTGCTTCAATTTGAGAAAGCACTTTATCCATTGCCTCGACCATAGCTGCGGGGGCAACGCTTTCAAGTCTGAATGCTGTATTATGAGGACGATAAGGAAGTTTTTCTTCAGTCAAATCTCTTTTCTTGGGTTTTCCTTTTAATCCCAGTCCGATTCGTTGAACGTCCACTCCATCCACTGGCTGAGGCTCATTTCCCACAGTTCGTTGTTCAAGTCCTCTTCCGTCAGTTGAAGGCTTTCCAATGGTATCAGTTCCTCTCCCGGTCTCGCCAACTGTATCATTCTGTCCACGTTTTCCCAATACAGGTCGTTGGCCGCTCTCAGAGTTTCCCTCCAATCCGGTTCTTCCTCTCCGTTCTGTTTGGCTTCCACTCTCATCATCCGCCTCAGATTGTCTATTATGTCCTGCTCCGTCAGTTTCCCCGGATGCGTTGTCAGCGACAGACAGATGTCGCCCTCCTTGGCTACGTAATACTTCTGTTCCATTTGTCTTTTCATTAAAATTCAATACTTCGTTAATAATCTCGTACAGGTCGTCAAAACTTTCAGCCTTGCGGATTGCTTTGTTCTCCACAGGAGGGTATACGGCAGTCTGCGCCCGTTCCTCATTGGTTCTGCGGCCATCTATCAGTATCATACGAGTGGGGAATGTTGTACCTTGCTTCGCATACAGTCCACCGCCCATGTCAATAACGCCTTTCACGTTATAGTGGTCATATAAGTAGGTGAAAAATGGTTTCATGCTCTTTATAGCACCATTGTTCGCATACTCCATATTTCCACCGATGATGATAGCGGCTCTGCCGTCATCTTTCATGCTTGAAAGAGCGTTCAATGTTATTTGCGGGTCAAGTCCCGGTATCTTCTTTCCATCATACTCAACTGCCTCACGCTTTCCGAATGGGGGATTGGCGATAACAACATCATAACGCACATCGCCATCGAATGGCTCTGTCGCATCCTGCTGTGTTACTTGTGCAAATCCCTGTTCACGTAGGTTGTCCAGTCGTGTTTTGTCAAGTTCATTTACATGAACCTGTCCGACTGGAATAGTGAAAACTAACATCCCATTACCCGCAGTTGGTTCTAACACGCTTCCGTCTGCTTTGTCAGCCATTGCAAATCGGCCGGCAATCCAAGCCATAGGAAGAGGCGTGGAGTACTGCTGCATCTTTATACGGTTGCTGCTTCGTGCCGAAATGGTTGGTTGCATTTCATAAAGTTTGCAGATTAAATCGTATGATTCTCTGCTAGCACTTCCTTTACGTTCAATAACCTCACGTGCAGCTCTGACCAATCCGTCCTCAACAAGTTCCTGCAACAAAATATCAGTTCTTCCATCATTATCTACCTCCATTCCCAACTCACTTGCACGCTTGCGTAGGTCTAAAATGCTTCTGTATGGCTTTGTCCCATTGTCAAGAGCCGCAAGCATATCAGCCTTTACTGTCATTGCAAATTGGCGATGCAGTTCTGCATCAGCCTTGTCATTTTCAGTAAGTAAATCACCAAATAACCCACCTGTTTGATTCCGTGAATTTACTGCTTTTTTCTCATTCTTCTTACGTGCAGGGCGACTTTTTTTGATACGTTCCTGTGCAATCTCTGCCTCTTGCTCCACCTCGGTCTCTCTTGTTACGGTTTCGGCGGTAGCAAGCGCATCAATACTTTTCTTATCGAAATTCGCCACATCGAATTGTTGTACCTCATCGTATGGAGTCATGTCTGCATCCAGTCCGTTCTCTGCCACCTCCGGCAAATCTCTCGCACCATTGTAAAATGCTTTAAGGTAAGGGCGTATGGCATCGCCCAAGTCTGCAATCATGGCCGTTGCATACTCGGCAAACTTACGTGAACCTTTCTCCAAATGGTAAACAGCCATCTCTGTTCCAATGGCAAGAATCTCAGGGTCTATACCTATATTCATTTGACCGAGCAACTTCTTACGCATACGCTCACGAAGTTCTGCATAACGCTCATCAGTAACAAGACGGTTACCACTCGCTTCAGTCTTTTTCTGCGAATTGTCTTGTTGTTGCTCACTCCGCATATCGTTGATAAGAGTTCGGACTTCATTAGCAAACTTATCTGCACTATCTTTAGTCAGGAAAATAATATTTCCTTCATGATAAACGTCTCCACCACGCTTCTCTCCTAAATCCATCACAGCCTGTTTTTCCGCATCAATCATCTTCATCAAAGTACGAACAGAATATCTGTTATCCATTTCCTTGTCAACAACGAAATCTGTCCTTTTGTCACGAATTTCATCCTTTGCCTTGCGATCAAGTTCTCGGGTCTTAATTTTATTTTCGAGCGAAATGCCAACTGCATCCAAAACTTCTTGCATACCGTTCTGAGGATTGCGAAGAATGTCTAACATTTCCTCTGGACTGTTGGTTGTCTGACGAAAACGTGCATCACCAATAGGTATGGGACCGCTCACATCATCACGACTTAATGTAGTTTCCCCTGTTTCTTTATCAACAAAAACAGAGTATTGCCATATAGGAGTATATTCCTGCTTTTCCTCCTGCTTCGTGGCTTTCTGTTGTTGAGGTTCTGAAAACTGCACATTGCCGTCATTTACTTCTGACAAATCAGACAAAGACAAAGGTGGTTGTGATTGTGCATCGGTTGCATATTCTGCCAAGCGTTCAGCATCTTCCTTGCTCCGCATCATGAAGCCTTGCTTTTCCTTGTCCCACCAGCCTTTCAGTTGTTTGGCAAACATTGTGGTGTGCTTCCGAACAGTATCTCTTAATTCATTATTGAACTCCACAAGGTGCATATCCAACACCTTACCTCTTTTGGTGGTGTACTGTGCCGGAGTAATGGTGTATGCAGCATCAGTCGGTGTTGTCGTTTCTTCATTGGAATTGCTTTGTTCTAACTTCCGCTGTTCAGCAAAGAGGTCGTTTATTTCGGAAATAATGCGGGCTTCCTCAAATATATCACTCTGAACATGTGCGGCTTCTTGTTCCTTGTGCAGTTCTTCAATGCGTGACTTGATTTCAGAAAGTCTGTCGACTTGTGTACCTGAACTCTGTTCTTCAACACTTTTGACTGACTTGTATTCTGCAAACGCTTTTGTCTTCCGGTGGCTACTATCTATCCATTTCTCGAAATCCTCCAAGTTTACGGCAGTTACCACTGTCTTGTGATTATTTGCCCAGTCGCTGTCATAATTCGCGAAGTAAGCTGCCTCGGCATCGTCAGTCTCATTGAAACCAAGCATTACCTTATGCTCATCAAAGCTGCCGTCCTCATTATACTGGTCCACCACGAACACCCTGCGTCCGTTCCACCCGTCAATATCATCAGAGAGGAACACGTCTATGTGGTCTCCATCCACGCCCTCCGTGCCACGAATGTAGCCGTAGGTGTTCTGCATGATCGTTTCCCACTTGTTGCCCTCTGTGTCTATTCCACTACGAACGGATCCTTTCGGGTTCTCAATGGTGATATTGAATGTACCAACCTGCACATGACCTTTCTTATAATTGCCAGCTTCTTTCTGTTTCTCCGTAGGAGTAGTATCGGTTTCTTTCTCTGCCACTGCAACAGCATTGGCTAAAGACAAAGATGCATCAATATAATTAAGAACATCCAATAAGTCTCCGAATGTTTGACCGTCATACTCATAAGCGCTACCTATATAATTACCTTTCGTATCAGGTGCATCAACTTTTATAACTTTATGAGTACCATCAACAATAATTGTCTGTTTATAAGTATCGCCATACTTTCCGCTTTCAATCCAATCATCTTCTTGAACTTCAATACGTCTTGCTATTTTTGCACTAAGTTGATTGTCAGTATCATCAGAAGACAGCATTTCTTCTTGTGATAAAGAAGATTCTATTTCGCTTTGTCCACCAATGCTTTCAGTTCTTCCTGTATCATCAGTTGTCCCATTTCCGTTCTCAACTCGTTCTCTTGGCGCAAGAGTTCCATTGCTTCCTTGCTGCCCTCGTTGGCTTGTTGCAGTATCGCCAACCAATACATTGCTTCGTTGTTGTCCATTGTAATCTAAATTTAATGCTTCTTTAATAGCCTGTACGAGCGTCCGAGGGGTATTGTCCGGTTGTTCGAACAGAGTTTCTTCCTGTGTGCCTTGTATAAGGTCATAAATCTTGCCGAATGTATTTTGAATGAAGCTTTGGCTTTCACCTTTATACATTGCGGCCAAATGCAGGACAAAGTTACTGAAATTATCAGCAGGGAGATAACTTTCCCCAGTGACATCATCCATTTGATACTGGCGTTTCCAACTTTCTACGGCAGTACGTGCTTCCTTGAAGTTCTTTGCCTCTACAAACATTTTATCTTGGGACAAAGCATAGTAAGCACGAACGGAATTCTGTATCTCATCTACCATTCGTTCACTGTTCGGACTATCATAATCACGAAAAGCAGTGGCAAGAATAGCCTTTTGTGCTTTTACCGGCAATACGTTGAACATTTCCTCCAACCGTGTACTACCGTCCTTGAAAATGCTTTGATACATGATACCACGCAAATCATTCTTGGATTCGGGAGTCAAGTTACCCTTGCTATCAAACGCACTCTTGTATTGTGTGGGACTGATGAAACCTCTTTGGCTCATCCATTTTAGGACACTTGCACCGTTGGCATCCACAAGCCCGGCAAACGACACTTCATCGTCCGAGGCTCTGAGTAACAGGTTGGCAAACGAACGTACTTCGATTCCCATACGCTGTAAGGCATTTTTCGGTTTGATTCGTTCCACACCTCCGCTTTCGGTGTCCTGTGCTACGTATTGTCCCAGAGGAATAGCCGTAGCATCGTCCACATGAAGCATATTTACCAGCACCGGACTTTGTAGGGCAGCAATATCTTCAGCACGCAAACCAAACTCTTCCGCATGGTCTTTCAGGTATTGCCTATATGCTTCGGCCTGTTCCGGATGGCTTTCCCACATCAGACGCAAGGCATCACTGCGGTTGTTTCCCTGTATAACTTCACCACGTTCGTTTACGGTCGGCGCACCGGTGTAAGCGGTAATACTCGATGTGATTTCTTCCGGACGAATGTTCCCGGCGATTTTCCGTGCAGACAATACGCTCGCTTCGTCATTTCGTTCCTTGGGTTGCGCTTCATCAATAAAATGCAGAGGATTACGCACACCTTGGATATGGCTCGGTTGCAACAACGATGCGTCAATCACGGCCACATGACCGGGAGCCAGCACATCATTGCTGAACTTCACGTTCACCTCTTTACCTTGTACGGTCTGCAATGGTTCTTGCCTGTCAATCTTATGGCCGTTCACACGTCTGTACCCCCTTGCGCGGGCATCCTGCGGTGTATCATCCACCATGTCGGGAACTCCGTTAAGGGCTTCACGCTCGACGCGTTCGGCTTCCTCACGCTCTGCACGCAGCTTTTCTTCTTCCGCTTTGCGTAGGGCGGCAGCTTCATCAGCCATTCGTTTGCGTTCCGCATCCGCTGCCATTCTTCTACGGTTGGCAGTACCGGCTATCTTCTGCCAAGCGAGCAAATCCTGTTTGGCTGCATCAATCGCCGCTTTGCGTTCTTTCTCGGAAGCAATCTTTTCGGCAATGGAGTTGCCACCTTTCGATTTGGCTTTCTCCAACTTCTTCAAGGCTTCTTCCTTGTCGGCAACCATTCCATCGGCTACGGTCTGTGCCATATCCTCATCACCCTCAGTCTGCTCCACAATGGCATCCCAAGCTGTGTCGCTGTCGGCCTGCTCATATAGTGGATTTCCCTGCTCATCCTTTGGTATTCTCTGCATGGCAGGAATATTTTGAGGGGCATTGTTATCATTTTCGGGAATATTTTCCGCACCATTGTTGCTCTCATTTTCGGCAGGATGTTCAAATGCCACTCCGTTATGCTCCAACAGCATATTGTCAAGTTCATCACGAGTGAACAGGTTCACACGTTTTCCGTTGATAGGAGCTTCGGTAAATACCTCATACTTGCCGTCCGCATCGGCATCTGCTGTGATATTGCCACGGACGGTAACGCCGTTCTCATCGGTAAGCGAAACAATGTCATTGAGGGCGTATTGTGGTCTTTCAGCCTCTTGCATTTCCTGTTTCCGTTCGGCATTCTCAATGGTTCTCTGCTGCTCGAACTGCGCCACACGTGCCAAGTTTGCCGCATCAGCCTGTTGCTGTATGGTTTCTTTTGCCAACGGGAAGATATTCACGCCGTCCGATACGTTAACTGTGCCGTCCCCATTATCCACAATACCGTCTTCGTTGGCTACAATCTGAACCTGTATCTGTGCGTCATCTCCTGTAATGGTGTATGTATCGCCGGGGTTGAATGTAACCACACCGTCAATCTTGTCGGATGCTTCCTGTGCGAACTGTTGAATGATAGCCTCCTCCGCTGTCATTTTCTCATCGGACGGGTTCAACGGCTCATCAATGTTCAATACGGCATCGGGCGACACCTGTTCAAGTGCGCCTGTTTCCGCATCACGCACAATGATACTGCCGTCCGAAGCCCGGTTGTCAATGCCGCTGCCGTCTGCATACTGCACAAGGTTTCCACCCACCACATACACACGGCGGTCGTCCTGCTTCATCGTAGCCCCCTGTATCATGCCGGAGGTGCGGTTGGTGCGTGCGTCAACCATTGCGTTGCTTTGCTCCACACGTGCGTCTATATCATCACGCACACGCTGAATCATGCCGTCATATACCTGTTTGGCATTGAGGTAGTCAATAACCGTTTCCAACTCGCTTTCTCCCCAAAGGCCATTGTTCCGCATTTCCTCCAATGCATTCATAGGATGTATATCCAAAAAGCCAAGCGTGTTTTCATCCACTATGGCAGAAACCCTCTGCCGCTGGTAGTCACGCATATTCTTGGCATCGGTCATTTCCTGTGGGTCTGCGAGGTTGTAACCGTCAATGTAGCTTTCATTCATTGACTGCACATCCTCGTCCTGTTCGCCGCCCCGCTTCTGTGCGAGAGTACCGAGGTTAAAGCCCCTCATCATCAACGAACGCTCCATATAGGTAAGTATTGCGGCTCTCTCATCGTCCGAGAAATCCTTGTCGTTCACGATACCCTCTGCCACACTTCCAATGTCATCGTTGGTCGTAAGGTCTATTGTCGCCCTTAACGGCTCCCATATTTCTTTGCCAAGCAATTCTGTTGCACGGGCATCTGCCTTGTTTACTCCGTGCTTCATTGAAGCATACTGTACTCCCGACAAAGTAGCCTTACCTGCACCCATCAATCCCATAGAAAGAGCCATGCCGCCCCAAATGTCGCCATGGAATTGTCCTGTCGCAAGCAAATTGGTACGTGTGCCGTCCGGGTTCTGCTGATAAGCATCGTCGAGATTGAGCATGGTGCGCCACAATTGCCCATAGTATTCTTCCGTTACCTCTCCGAAATAGTCGCTCACACCCATTTTGTTGAATAACTGATGTGTCTGTCCCATGATACCGTCCAACGCACCTGCATCAGTCTTTGAAAGTACTGCACCGATACGCTTTGCACCCACCACATTGGCGAGTTTGCTCATATTTCCAAGAGTAACTACAGGGTCAAGGTGCGAACCGAACATTTCCGAATAGTTTTCAACGATGGCATTGGCTTCTCCTTGCCAAATGGCATTTCCCCAAGTCTTGTCGTTGGAAAAATCATAGTTTCCGTTCTCATCGACAACCACATCACCGAGTTTCCTGTCAATGATGTCGGCCGTGGTTTTCCCAGCCTGTACAGTGTTGGTCATCAGCGGAGCACGGAGAAGCAGGTCATCAGCGGTTGTTCCGAGAGCCTTGATAGTCCAGTTGGTGGCATACTGCCCCAAGCCTTTCACGCCGTTGTCCTTCACGTATGTCTTGAAGCCCTGTTTGGCCATTTGCTCTACCGTTTCTTTGCCAACCACCTTTGTGGCGGCTTTCGTTCCGGCTTTGGAAAGAACATTGATACCTTTGAATCCACCGCCTGTAATGCCAAAGTCAAGCATGAATGCAGGCATGTGGCCGGTCATCATACCGGCTCTGTTCCAAAAGCCGGCGTTCCCGCCATACATCTGCTCCGCCTGTCCTTTGTTGTAGAGTGCGCCCATCATTTCATTGTAGGCTTCACGTTCTCCCTCTGTGGCATTCTCACCTTTCAGGTCATCGGCGTTCATCATGGTCAATGCGTCACGCATATCGCTCATGCCGAAATCCCAAGTGCGGAAATCTCCTGCCACACGACCGAAACCACGCCAAAAGCCAACATCGACGCCTTGCTCACGGTCTTTCTGCTCTTCAAGGTCTTTGATAAGTTCCTCCGTTTGACGAATGGCGACATCCAAGGTACTGTTTTCCTTGTCGCTCATCTGACGAGGAACATAGGTATCTGCTGCAAGTAAGAATCCAAGAGGAGCTGTATTCTTTTTTGTATCTTCTTCCCATTGCTCATGCACTCTCTTGGCACTTGCCTCTCTTTTCTCTTGCAGCTCTGCAAGTTTCAGCATTGCACGGCGCAACTGTCCGTTTACAGACATATCAGCCGCCTGTCGGTATCTGAAACTCTCCATGTCGGCAAGTCCCTTGCTGGTGTATCGGTTGCCGAGAGGGGTAATGTAGGTTTTCTCCAGTTTTCCGCTCTCCGGGTTGAACTGCATTTTCCCCTCTGCGGTCTGTCCGCCGCCCAACGGTGCGTTTTCGTGATACTCACGCATGGTTTCCATACGCTCGTTGAAGCCGTCTATCATTTGCTCCGTGCGGCGTTTCATCTGTCCTATATTTGCACTGAAGCGTATTTTATCCTGTTCCGTCAACGGCATTTCTTCTGCTGAAGGAGTTACAGGAGTTTCAGGTGTAGAGTCCAGGGCAGATTGTTCGGGCTGTTGTTGCTCCGACATGAAAGTCCTGTAGTCTGCCGACTTTACACGATATTTCTTCCCCTCACGCTCCATGATTGTAGAAGCATCGGGAAAGTCTTTCATAAAACTGTCAATGTGTTCATCACGCACATTGTATTTCTTTCCGTTGTATTCAAATATTGGCATAGTTATTTGTTTTTACCGGGTGTATAATCAATCACATCATCATCGCCGCCACCGGGAACATAGTCCACGACCTCATCATTCAGTTCCGAGGTCATGGTGGCAGGGTCAAGTTTGGAGAGGGAAAGCATGATTGCAGAGGCTTTAGGCGATTTGTGCCAATTCTGTTTTACATAGTCCTCTTTCTTCTGTGGTGTATCAAGTTTCTTCATTTGACGGTCAAAAGCCCTTTTCTCTTTCTCATCCTGTGGAGAGAGGTCGGCAAGCATAGCATCATACACCTGCTGCATCGAACCTTTCCAAACATTCTCGTAAATGGCTACTTGGTTTCCGCCGCCGTCAGAAAAACCGAGCTGCTTGCCACGTACACCACGTGCGGCTGTCGCTCTCGCTTTATCACGCTCTACAGCCACATTGTCATTATGTCTCTTTACTTGGAAATTGTAGGAACGGTCTGCCTGACGTTTGTTTTCATCATAGTTTGCTTGCCAACGCCTATCAGCTTCTTTGTCCCGACCTTTCTTGTATTCCTGTTCCGCATCATATCGGTCATCTGTAATCTTCTCTCGCTCGTTGCGATGTTGAATGCCCTCATTGTATCTGTCATCATTCTTTTTGTCAAGACCAAGCTGCCTTTGCCACTTACGTTCACGGTCATCCCTTTCTTCATCAGCGATTCTTGCCCTCATCAGCCCCTCATAATATTCTTTCTCCTTGCCTTCACGTTCTTTCATCAGCTTGTCATATCTCACTTTGGTACGTTCTGACATGGTATTCTTACCGGTATACATATTTGGAGCGTACTGCGTGGTGAAGAACAAGTTAGAGAGTGCCGATATACCATCACCAATGGCTGCGAATATCTGTTCACGTTTCTGCTTCTTCTTTTCTTTAGCAAGTTCCTCGTCCGTTGGCGGTTTATAGGGATTGAGTTTTTTGTACAATTCAGCGTATGAGAGACTGCCACCGTTCACATCGGCTTGTTTGGCCGGAGGTGCAGCGACCGTTTCAGATTGGGAGCCGGTAACGGCAGGAGCCGCAGCTGCTTGTTGTTCCGTCCATTTCTGTGTACCCTTTACCGGGGATGATACGGAAGGAGCGTCTTGCTGCTGTTCGTGCCATTCCTTAGAGCCTTTGAGCGGAGGCGTACCACCTCCGTTTCCTAAAATATCATCCATTGTTGCCATATTGAAATAGTTTAGAAAGGCATTTGACTTACCGCATTAGTTACTCCTTGTACAGCTCCCGATATGGCATTGGCCTTGCCTTGCTCAATGGCGTTAAGCTGTTCCACGAAAGCATTGTCGTTTTGCATATAAGTGGCTTCGATATTGTCCTTACGTGCTTCTGCATCAGCGGCAATCTGTGATGTTGCATCGGCAAGAGCCTTGTTGTTCGCTTCTTTGGCCGCTGCCACACTTTCATCAGTACCGCCCATGACGGCTGCACTACCGGCAGCGGCTTTGTTACGTTGTTTTATACTCTCTTCAGTTTGCGTAAGGATGCGTTGTGCGTCAGCCCGCTGAGTGGCATCCTCGTTGTACCGCCTGTCGTACCAGTCCTGATTCTTTTGCCGTTGAGCCTCAACATTACGTTTTGCTTTCTTCATGGCCTTGGATGCCTTGATTCCACCGAAAATGCTGCCTACTGCACCTATGGCACTTCCTATTAAACCCATAAGACTTTAGTTTTTGATTATTAAAAGTTATACCTTGCGTGCGAAAGTAAGCCGTTATCTTCGCATCATCATTTTATCTTTTTACATACAGATCATTATGGCAATAGGAAAAAAGACCGGAGGGCGGCAAAAAGGTACGCCCAACAAAATAACGGCACTGGCAAAAGGGATGATTGAGAAATGGCTTGAAACGCACAACACTATACCCGAAGGAGATGTGATGCCACTAATAATGCAGGACTTCATGGAACTTGACCCCAAAGACAGGGTGAAAGTGTCGACAGAGTTCATTAAAATCATCATGCCTAAGAATATCAGCATAGACGATGGCGAGGTCAAACTCACCATTGAGGACAAGCTTGCCAAACTTGCCGGAGAAGAAGACGAGGAAGAATAATCTATTACCCTCTACTTTAGATTGTCTTCATGTGTCAAGGGAACCCCAACCCGAAAAGGGGGCGATTTTACTGATTTGCTTTGAAGCGATGTTCGAGAGAATGTCGCTTTTTTCATGTCCAGACCGTAAAATTTCTTCGGAAGAAAAGGGTATTTCTTCGGAAGAAATAGCAATAAATGTACAATTATATCCCATTTCTTCGGATTTCTTCGGAAGATATTGCCTTAATTGTACAGGAAAGGGGTATTTCTTCGGAAAAAACACGCATAAATGTACATTCTTGTACAGATTGAATTTTTTATGCGAAAATCAGCTCAAAAGCACCTCAAAAATCTTCTGAAATGGCTGAAATGAGCTATTTTTTGACATAATTTCAGAAGATATTACATTTATTTCTTCAGAAGAAATAACCATAAATGTACAGAAAAGGGGTATTTCTTCGGAGGAAACAGCCATAAATGTACATTTCTTCGGAAGAAAAGGGTATTTCTTCGGAAGAAATAGCAATAAATGTACAATTATATCCCATTTCTTCGGAAGATATACCATAAAATAAATATATATATCTACTACTACATCTACCGCGCGTGCGTGCGCACGTGAAGAAATTTTCGATTTTAGGGCAAGAATAAAAATTGAATAAAAAAGAAAGCCTACAAAGAAAAATACCTTGCAGGCTTATATCATTTCGTGAAGTCACAAAAAAAATCAGAATCCTTTCCCTTTCTGCCGTTGGTACACCACCGTCTGGTCTTTGTCGAGGTTGACGATTTTGAACATCACCATTGAACGGTTCGGAATATCATCCGGCAGCATAGTTACGAGCCGGGCAATCACCTCGTCCACATTGTTGAAGCCTACATCGGTCAGTCCCGCCACCTTTTGCCCGTTGTGGTATGCAGCCGCATTCACCATATAGCGGTATGACAAGCGGAAATGCACATCCTCCTGTTTCTGCTCACGTACAGAAGCCTTACCGGAGAAGAAAATGAAATCAATTACTTTCTCGTTCAGTTCCCAAGCAGGGGAGAAGTCAATCTTGATATACCCTCGTGTTACGTTGTGTCCATTGCTATGGTTCATGCCAAACGCCACTTCCGAGATAGAGGCACGTACATCATTCTGAGCTACTGTTCCCCATGTATGCCGGAACGTGTAAGCCGAATACCACTCTTCCTTTGGCATTCCCATAGCCTTGCATAATTGCCTTATCCCACTGTTGACATTGGCGCAAAAACTGTCCGATGTAGTCATGCGCTGATAGAAATTGAACAAACGCTCATCATCTTTTGCCGTGTTCATGTACTTTTCAAATAGCGGCTGGATGATTGCTGGCACCCGCATTTCCATATACGCACCATCCGCACGGAACTTCTTCGTTTTGGCCCGTTGGTAATGGATAATTCCGTTCCGGTAATCCTGCTTTCTTAGATTGTACAGGTCAATCGTGTTGATTCCTGCAAGGCAAAGCACCATCATAGCAACATCACGCCCGAACTCCGTCTGTGGATATTTCATCTTACTTTCCGGCAGAGGGAATGAAAAGAACTCCCGACATGCTTCGGGGGTAATGGCAAGCTTCTCCGCACGATCAGCCGTTGGTATTTCCACTTTCACCCATGGGTTGACTTTAATACGGATTATACCGTTATCGTAATCGTTGTACTCCAACATGGCGGCTTTAAATACCTGACGCATACAGATTGGATACATTTCCTTTGCCCTATGTGTCTGTTCAAGCGACTTTATCCATTTGTTCACCTGCGTAGAGGTCAACTGAGCGAACATCACTTGGTTGGTTCCGATGAACCGTTCCAGATGTTGTAGGGCAAGCTTGTAGTTCTTGGCATTCCTTTCCTGCCCACGGTCAATCATTCTGTCGATATGCACTCTCGCATAATCCGAAAAACAAATATCGTCATTGCCGTTCGTAAGAAAATCCACCACTTCCTTGACCGTCCAATGTTCAATGTCTTTTTTGTTGAGCCGCTCGTTATATTCCACTATCCGCCCGGCACAATACTGAAGCACGTAGGGGTCTTCGATTTCTTTCGCTCTGGAAAGTTCTTTCTTCGTGACCATCTTGTCGGTCTTCATGAATTGTGTCCCCCTATGGTGGGTAACTCTGATATAAACCGGATAAAATCCGTCCTTGCGTTCTTTTTGAACACACGCTTTAAATGTTGCCATATCGTTCTATGTCTTTATTATATTATTATTTAAATTTATTCCAAACAGCTTCCAATGTCTTAACTTTCTGTCATATCATCAATTACGGCTCTAAACACGCTCTAAACACCCAACGAAAAGCACAACAACATTCTCTAAACATTTGCGTTTATTACGCTCATTTTCCGTGCGGAATGAACGTACCTTTTAAAAATACAATAGGCGGTAAGCCTTTGTAAATGAAAAGCATACCGCCTATTTTATTGAGTATCAGCTATATCGTGCTATTCCTCGATTGCAGCCTGCGCCGCAGCCAGTCTTGCGATAGGCACGCGGAACGGTGAGCAGCTCACGTAATCCAGACCTACCTTGTGGCAGAACTTCACGGACATCGGTTCACCACCATGTTCACCGCAGATACCGCATTTCAGTGCCGGACGTACGGAACGGCCTTTGGCTACTGCCATTTCGATAAGCTGGCCCACACCGTTCTGGTCGAGTACCTGGAACGGGTCTACCTTCAGAATCTTCTTTTCCAGGTAAACCGGCAAGAAGGAAGCGATATCATCGCGAGAGTAACCGAAGGTCATCTGAGTCAGGTCGTTTGTACCGAATGAGAAGTATTCGGCATGTGAAGCGATGCGGTCGGCAGTCAGGGCGGCACGCGGCACTTCAATCATGGTTCCCACCTTGAACGGAATTTCCACGCCTTCTTCCTTGAACAGTTTGGCAGCAGTTTCACGGATCACCTTTTCCTGTGCTTCGAATTCATACAAGATACCAATCAGCGGCACCATGATTTCAGGATGCGGGTCGTAACCTTCCTTCTTCAGTTCGCAGGCAGCACCCAGGATGGCGCGAGTCTGCATTTCGGTGATTTCCGGATACGTATTTCCCAGACGGCAACCACGGTGACCCAGCATCGGGTTGTGTTCGCACAGACTTTCCACGCGCTGGCGGATATAATCTACGGTCACACCCATGGCCTGTGCCATTTCTTCCTGACCTTTCAAATCGTGCGGAACGAATTCATGCAACGGCGGGTCGAGCAGACGTACGTTGACAGGCAGTCCGTCCATGGTCTTGAAGATTTCCTTGAAGTCAGCTTTCTGGTAAGGCAACAGTTTGTCGAGGGCTTTCTTGCGGCCTTCTACGTCCTTGGCCAGAATCATTTCACGCATGGCCACAATCTTTTCGTCGTCGAAGAACATGTGTTCCGTACGGCACAGACCGATACCTACGGCACCGAAGCCACGGGCATCCTGTGCGTTGCGCGGCGTATCAGCATTGGTACGGACTTTCAGGCGGGCATATTTGTCGCAGAGTTCCATCAGTTCGGCAAAGTTACCCGACAGTTTGGCCGGCTGAGTCGGAATTTCTCCGGCATATACATATCCGTTGGTTCCGTTGATGGAGATGTAGTCACCTTCTTTCAGTACGACTCCGTCAATTTCTACCGTACGGGTCTTGTAGTCTACGTTGATGGCTCCGGCACCTGATACACAGCACTTACCCATTCCGCGGGCTACTACAGCTGCGTGTGAAGTCATACCTCCACGGGCGGTCAGGATACCTTCGGCAGCCTGCATACCAGCCAGGTCTTCCGGAGAAGTTTCAATACGTACCAGTACCACGCGATGGCCGTTGGTATGCCATTCAGCAGCATCTTCGGCGAAGAAGACGATACGTCCGCAGGCAGCACCCGGAGAAGCCGGCAAACCACGTGTCAGCACGCGGGCACGTCCCAGTTCTTCCTTGTCGAATACCGGATGCAGCAGCTCGTCCAGCTTATTGGGTTCGCAGCGCATCAAAGCGGTCTTTTCGTCAATCATGCCCTGATGCAGCATTTCCATGGCGATGCGCACCATAGCGGCACCTGTACGCTTACCGTTACGGGTCTGGAGGAACCAGAGTTTGCCTTCCTGCACGGTAAATTCCATGTCCTGCATATCGTGGTAGTGATTTTCCAGTTTAGTCTGGAGTTCATCGAGTTCCTTGTAGATTTCCGGCATGGCTTCTTCCATAGAAGGATATTTGGCCACACGTTCCGCTTCGGAGATACCCTGCAGTTCGGCCCAGCGCTGAGAACCGATCTTGGTAATCTGCTGCGGAGTACGTATACCGGCTACTACGTCTTCACCCTGCGCATTAATCAGGTATTCACCGTTGAACAGGTCTTCACCAGTAGCGGCGTCACGTGAGAAGCATACACCCGTAGCCGAAGTCTCACCCATGTTACCGAATACCATGGCCTGTACGTTTACGGCTGTTCCCCACTCTGCCGGAATACCTTCCATCTTACGGTAAAGGATGGCGCGTTCGTTCATCCATGAATCGAATACGGCACAGATGGCACCCCACAACTGTTCGTAGGCACATGACGGGAATTCCTGTCCGGTCTGTTTCTTCACGGCTTCCTTAAAACGGACTACCAGTGTCTTCAGGTCGTCCACGTCGAGTTCGTTGTCCAGACGTACGCCCTTGGCTTTCTTCACTTCTTCAATGATGGCTTCAAACGGGTCGATGTCTTCCTTGTTCACGGGTTTCATGCCCAGCACCACGTCGCCGTACATCTGTACGAAGCGGCGGTAAGAGTCCCACGCAAAGCGAGGGTTGTTAGTCTTGCGAGCCAGTCCTTCTACTACTTCATCGTTCAGACCCAGGTTCAGAATGGTGTCCATCATCCCCGGCATGGACGCTCTGGCACCCGAACGTACGGAAACGAGCAACGGATTTTCCACATCGCCGAACTTCGACTTCATCAGGGTTTCTACTCCCTTGATGGATTTTTCCACGTCGTCTTTCAGCAGCGCAACCACTGCTTCTTTTCCTTTTTCAAAATATTCGTTGCAGACTTCGGTTGTTATGGTGAATCCGGGAGGTACAGGCACCCCGATCAGATTCATCTCGGCCAGGTTTGCGCCCTTGCCACCCAGAAGATTTCTCATGTCAGCTTTTCCTTCAGCTTGTCCGTTTCCAAAAGTATAGACTCTTTTCTTTTCCATGTTTTCTTATATTTGATAAGGTTCAATAATGTTTTTCGTTGGTCAACCGCTGGCAAATCTATACATATTTTATTGAATCCCAAATTTTGTGAAGATATTTTTCGACATATTTTGCAACATAGAGTTTGCAAAATGAACTTCTTCGAAAAACATGGAAGAATGTCAGGAAAAATGTATAAATTTGCTCCCAAATTGGTTTTATTGAAAAGAACGTGGCAAGAAAGAAAAAAGAACTGCCTTTACTGGAGAAGGTAACGATAACAGACGTAGCCGCAGAAGGAAAAGCCGTGGCTAAAGTGAACGAGTTGGTAATATTTGTCCCGTATGTAGTGCCGGGCGACGTAGTCGATTTACAGGTGAAGCGCAAGAAGAACCATTACGCCGAAGCGGTGGCGGTAAAGTTCCATGAGAAATCACCCCTGCGCACGGAGCCGTTCTGCAGTCACTTCGGAGTGTGCGGAGGATGCAAATGGCAATGTCTTTCTTACGAGGAACAGCTCAAGTACAAGCAGAAACAAGTGTTCGACAACCTCACCCGCATCGGGAAGGTGGAACTGCCGGAATTCCGTCCTATCTTAGGCTCGGAAAAGACCCGCTTTTACCGTAACAAGCTGGAGTTTACATTCTCCAACAAGCGCTGGCTTACGGAAGAGGAGGTGAAGCAGGACGTGAAGTACGACCAGATGAATGCCGTGGGATTCCATATTCCGGGGGCGTTCGACAAGGTGCTGGCCATCGACAAGTGCTGGTTGCAGGACGACATTTCCAACCAAATTCGCAATGCCGTACGCGACTATGCCTACGCGCACAACTTCCCGTTCTTCGACTTGCGCACGCAGGAAGGCCTTCTTCGTAACATCATGATCCGTACCTCGTCTACGGGCGAACTGATGGTGGTGCTGCAGTGCAAGGTGACCGACGACGAAGGCCGCCGCAAGATGGAAGAGATTCTGCAGTTCATGGCCGACAGCTTCCCGCAGATTACTTCGCTGATGTATGTCATCAACAACAAGTGCAACGATACCATCGGCGACCTCGACGTGGAGGTGTTCAAGGGCAACGACCACATCTTCGAGGAGATGGAGGGACTGCGCTTCAAGGTGGGACCGAAATCGTTCTACCAGACGAACTCTGAACAGGCCTATAATTTATATAAGGTGGCACGCGAGTTTGCCGGACTTACGGGCAACGAGCTGGTGTACGACCTCTACACGGGTACGGGTACCATCGCCAACTTCGTGGCACGCCAGGCACGCAAGGTGGTGGGCATCGAATATGTGCCCGAAGCCATCGAGGATGCCAAGGTGAACTCGGCCCTGAACGGTATCGACAACACGCTGTTCTATGCGGGCGACATGAAGGACATCCTTACCAACGACTTCATTGCGGAGCACGGACGTCCGGATGTCATCATCACCGACCCTCCCCGCGCTGGTATGCACAATGACGTAATCGACGTGATTCTGGCTGCCGAGCCGAAACGCATCGTCTACGTGAGCTGCAACCCGGCCACACAGGCACGCGACCTCCAGCTGCTCGACGGCAAGTACAAGGTGACTGCCGTACAGCCTGTCGACATGTTCCCTCACACGCATCACGTGGAAAATGTCGTGCAACTGGAAAGACGCTAAACACTCTCCCCTATCTTCTAACTTTTAACTGACGCAACAAAGTGGCAAGAAACAACTCTGGCAACAACGGCCGACGCCCTATCCCGCGTGCCGCAGCCAAATATACAATCTATCCGGTCAATGAACCGGCGGAACTGATGGAGTTCCTTATGAAGAAGATGGACGGCATCAGCCGCACGCGCGTAAAAGCCTTGCTGGCCAACCGCGTGGTGCTGGTGGACAACAACATCCAGACGCAGTACAACTTCCCTCTGAAACCGGGCATGAAGGTGCAGGTGAGCCGTGAAAAGAACAAGCACGAGTTCCGCCACCCCATGCTGAAGATTCTCTACGAGGATGCCTATCTCATCGTGGTGGAGAAGAAGGAAGGACTGCTGTCCGTGGCTACCGACCACCAGAAGGAACGTACCGCACAGCACATTCTGAATGAGTACGTGAAGCGCACGCACCGCAACAACCGCATCTTCGTGGTGCACCGTCTGGACCGCGAAACCTCGGGCATCATGATGTATGCCAAGGATGAAAAGACGCAGCACACGCTCCGCGACAACTGGCACGACATCGTGTACGACCGCCGCTACGTGTCCATCGTCATGGGCGACATGGAGAAAGACCAGGGCACCGTACGCTCCTGGCTTACCGACCGCAAGCTGTACGTCAGCTCCTCGCCGGTAGACGACGGAGGCAAGCTCTCCATCACGCACTACCGCACCATCAAGCGGGCCAACGGCTATTCGCTCATGGAGCTGCAACTGGAAACGGGACGCAAGAACCAGATTCGCGTGCACATGCAGTCGCTCGGCCATCCGGTGGTGGGTGATGCGCGTTACGGCTGCGAAACCGACCCGCTCGGACGTCTGGCACTCCACGCCTTCAAGCTGTGCTTCTACCACCCGCTTACGGGCGAACGGATGGAATTTGAGACTCCCTATCCTGCCCCGTTCAAGAACCTGATGCTGAGAAAATAAAAACAATATATGATAAAAAACCTGATTTTTGATTTCGGAGGGGTCATCGCCCCTATCAGCCGCGAACAGGCGGTGGAAGCGTTCCGCCAGTTAGGGGTGGCCGATGCCGACCAGCGCCTGGACAAATATCACCAGACGGGGATTTTCCAGGAACTGGAAGAAGGAAAAATTACGCCCGATGAGTTCCAGGTGAAACTGGGACAGTTGTGCGGCGGACGCACACCCAGCTGGGAGGAGACACGCCAGGCATGGCTGGGCTACTTCACCGGACTGGACGAGCGTCTGCTCGACTGCCTGAAGGAGCTGCGCAAGCGCTACAAGCTCTTCGTGCTGAGCAACACCAATCCCTACGTGATGGACTGGGCCTGCAGTCCGGCATTCTCGTCAAAGGGGAAACCGCTCAGCGACTATTTTGACAAGCTGTACCTCTCCTACCAGATTGGAGTGACCAAGCCCGACCGGCAGATTTTTGACTTCCTGATAGCCGATACCGACATTCTTCCGTCAGAATCGCTCTTCATTGACGACGGGGCAGGCAACGTACAGGCAGCCCGCCAGCTGGGTTTCCAAACCTACTGCCCACGCAACGGTGAAGACTGGCGCGATGCACTGACGGTACTTCTCCAGAAATCCTGAAAAAACGTCCTTGCGTTTCATTCATAACGTAAAGAAATTTTCCATACAACGTCCTTGTGTTTCAATCCGAACGCAAGGACGTTTTGCGTTAAATACACCGGCATTCCCGTCCAGCCACAAAGGCGATACACCATCTGCCACCCCGCAGACCGATGCATTTCCCTACCTCCGATAGGGAAATTCCCCCACAGGAATAGGAAAAATCATTCGTTTGTATGATTTTTTCCGGATACCTTTGTCACATAGAGGAAAACAAACACACAAAGAGTTATGAGAACAAGGGTAAAAAAATTCATGTATATGGCGATGCTAGTCGCACTGACACTCGCCTTCCCGTCGTGTAACGTGGAAATGGAATTAGGGAACAACACCCTGGAATATCGTGAACGCACAGCGTATCTCTGCAGCTACGACTGGCAGGACGACTGGTACGACGACTACGGCTTGCACCACTTTCAGGTGCTGCGTTTTTATACCAACGGAACCGGTGAAGACTTTATCCGCATTCAGGATGCCCGCGGACGTTGGGAGGAATATACCTACACCTTTACGTGGGACTGGTACGACGCTTTCTACACCAGCATCCGGTTGAACTACGGCCGGGGCGACTACTCCTACATGGACAATATCCGCCTGGGAGAAGGACGAATGGAATGCCTGCTCGACGGTGCGGCTGTATGCTTTTATAGTTATTAAAAAATCAGTAAAGAAAAACCGACAGATAAAGCGAACAAAACACGAAATCAGTTTGTTATAGAAATAAATCACCAAAGAATTTCATGTTTTCTTTTTTAAGATAATTAATTTTTTAGTTTATTCGTTCAAAAAAAAACGTATCCTGCCGTGAGACAGCGATACGTTTTTTTATGCAATGAACACAAGAGTTCCGCCCGTGGGGTCAGCTCATGCTGCCGCCCACGATGTCCAGCAACTCGTTGGTAATCGCCTGCTGGCGGCTCTTGTTGTAAATCAAGGTCAGTTCCTGAATCAGGTCGTTTGCATTGTCCGTGGCAATCTGCATAGCCATGGTGCGCGCGGCATGTTCCGAAGCCGTAGAGTCAAGCAGCACGGTGTACATCTTCATGCGGAGCACCTTGGGCAGCAACTCCTCCATCACCTGTTCCGGCGACGGTTCGATGAGGTAATCGGCCTGCATGGCTTCCTGCTCCTCTCCCTTCTCGTCCGTATGACCGGCACTCAGGTCGAGCGGCAGATAAGTCTCCCGCGTCAATACCTGCGTAGAGGTCGACTTGAAGTGGTTGTAGAGCAGCTCCACCTGCTGAATCTCACCGCTGGCAAACCGCGTCATCAGCTCGGCAGCCAGGTCGGCCGCCTCCTGATAGTTCGGTTTTCCGCTCATGTGCTGATAATCGCCGGCCGCCGTCAGTCCTTCCATCTTCTTCACCGCATCGGCCACCTTACGGCCCACCGGATAAATCAGGATGTTCTCACGGCCCACCTTCGGCTCATACTCTGCCACCACCTCGTTCAGGTGACGGATTACATTGGCATTGAATCCGCCGCACAGACTGCTGTTGGAAGCAAACACCACCACGGCCACTTTCTTCACTTCACGTTTCACTGCAAAAGGCGATTCCACGCTCAGCTCCGCGCCCAGGAAATTACTGAGCATACGGTGCAACCGGCGTTCGTAGGGAAGCATATTTTCAATGGCCTCCTGCGCCTTGTGCAGCTTGGAAGACGCCACCATCTTCATCGCCGAAGTAATCTTCAGCGTGCCGTGGATTGAGTTGATTCTTCCTTTAACTTCTTTCAGTGATGCCATGGGATTTATGCTTTAAATTGTCCGGCCACTTCGGCAGCCAGTTTCTCAATAGTTGCGGTAATTTCGTCGGAAATCTTTCCGGAAGCCAGTACGTCAATCACATCGGCCTGATGGTTGGCACGCAAGCTGGTGAGGAACGAATCCTGGAAGGCACGTACCTTCGAGATAGGAATGTCGCGCATCAGTCCGTGCGTACCACAGTACAGAATGGCCACCTGTTCGCCTACCGGCATCGGTGAGTACTGCGGCTGAATCAGCAGCTGGTTGTTCTTACGTCCACGGTCGATAGCCATGGCAGTCACAGAGTCCATGTCGCTGCTGAACTTCGAGAAGGCCTCCAGTTCACGATACTGTGCCTGGTCAATCTTCAGCGTACCGGCCACTTTCTTCATACTCTTTATCTGGGCGCTACCACCTACACGCGATACAGAGATACCCACGTTGATAGCCGGACGGAAGCCCTGGTTGAACAAGTCGGTTTCCAGGAAGATCTGACCGTCGGTAATGGAAATCACGTTGGTCGGAATGTAGGCAGACACGTCGCCGGCCTGTGTTTCGATAATCGGCAGGGCGGTCAGTGAACCTCCGGCCTTTACCTTACCCTTCAGGCTGGCTGGCAGGTCGTTCATCTGTTCGGCCACTTCCTGCTGGTTGATAATCTTCGCCGCACGTTCCAGCAAACGAGAGTGCAGGTAGAAGATATCACCCGGATAAGCCTCACGTCCTGACGGACGACGCAGAATCAGTGATACCTCACGGTAAGCCACAGCCTGTTTTGACAAGTCATCGTACACCACCAGTGCATGACGGCCGGTATCACGGAAGTACTCGCCGATGGCAGCTCCGGCAAACGGAGCGAAATACTGCATGGCAGCCGGGTCGGAAGCCGTAGCAGCCACCACGATGGTATAGTCCATCGCCCCCTTCTCACGCAGCGCATTCACGATGCTGGCCACGGTAGAACCTTTCTGACCGATGGCCACGTAGATACAGTACACCGGATTTCCTGCCTCGTAGTTGGCACGCTGGTTGATGATGGTATCGATGGCGATGGCCGTCTTACCTGTCTGACGGTCGCCGATAATCAACTCACGCTGTCCGCGGCCGATAGGAATCATGGCATCGATAGCCTTCAATCCCGTCTGCAGCGGTTCCGTTACCGGCTGACGGAAGATAACCCCCGGTGCCTTACGCTCCAGCGGCATCTCGCACAGCTCTCCGCCAATTTCGCCGCGCCCGTCCAAGGGCACACCCAGAGGGTCGATTACACGTCCCAGCATCGCTTCTCCCACGTTGATGGAAGCAATGTGTTTGGTACGCTTCACAATCATCCCCTCCTTAATCTGGTCGGTCGGACCCAGGAGCACCGCTCCCACGTTGTCCTCCTCCAGATTCATCACCGTTCCCATGATACCGTTTTCAAACTGCAGCAACTCGTTGGCTTCCGCATTACGCAAACCGTAAATACGGGCCACACCGTCGCTCACCTGAAGCACGGTACCCACTTCGTCGAATTTCAGCGAGTTGTCAATCCCCTTCAACTGTTGGAGCAACACCTCTGAAACTTCGCTGGGTTTTATTGTATTTTCTGGCATAATTCTTTTTAATTAATAATTAATAATGAACAATTAAAAATGAACAGTGAATAATAGGAATCGTTTTTCATTATTCATTCTTCATTATTCATTGTTTACACTATTCTCCTGTTTTTCGCGATAAACTGCTGTTTCACGCGCTTCAACTGGTTCGCCACACTGGAGTCCAGGCGGAAGCCACCCAGTTCGATGATGTATCCTCCGATCAGGCTTTTGTCCACCTTCTCTTCCAGGATTACCTCACCGTGCGTCTTCTCGGAAGCCAGTTTCTGCAAGTGTGCCACGAGCTTGGGCGAACTGACGGCAGTGGTAAGCTTTCCGATGAGGATGTGCTTGTCTTCCTGATACAGGTCGATGTACGACCACATCATGAACTGCAAGAACTTCTCCCTTCTGTCTTCCAGCACCAGGCTGAGAAAACGCGTCATCACCTGGCTCACGTCCTTTCCACCCGAAGCCTCGCAAAGCAGCTCCAGCTTCTTGCTTCTCTCCAGCACCGGATTTTCCACGGCACGCCGCAGGCCGGGCACTTCGGCAAAGTGTGCAGCCAGTGTCTTCACCTCCTTGTACACCTTGTCTTCCAGCCCTTCACCCTTCGCGTATGCCAGCAGTGCCTTCGCGAAACGTCTTGAAACGACTCCTGTATTCATGACACGTTATTTTTTAGAAGTTTCAATCATTTCATCCAGCAGACGGTCAATCAGCGCAGCCTGTTCCTTTTCATCGGCCAGCTTGTTGCGCATAATCTTCTCTGCAATGCCCACTGACAACACGGCTACCTGGCGGCGGATGTCACGGATGGCACTTTCCTTTTCCGTTTCAATCTGCTTCTTCATCTCCTCCATCAGGCGGTTGCCTTCGGCGAAGGCCTTCTCCTGAGCGTCCTTGATGATGCGGTCGCGCGTAGCAGCAGCCTCACTCAGAATGCGGTGCTGTTCTTCGCGTGCCTGTGCCAGGATTTTCTCACCCTCCACCTTCACATTGGCCAGCTGTTCGTTGGCCTCGCGCGCCGCCTTGAGCGAATTGTCAATGTATGCTTTCCGGTCCTCCACCGTCTTCAGAATCACCGGGAAGCCGTATTTCGCCAAGATGAAGAACACGACTCCGAAGGTGATGACCATCCAGAACAGCAGCCCCGGATCCGGAGTTAATAATCCCATAACTTATTGTTTTATTTTTTACAAGAACAAAGTCAACAAACAAACCACGATGGCAATCAGTGCCACACCTTCTACCAGAGCGGCAGCGATAATCATGTTCATACGCAAGTCGCCTGAAGCTTCCGGCTGGCGTGCGATACCTTCCATGGCCGAGCTACCAATTTTACCGATACCGATACCGGCACCCAAAACTGCAATACCTGCACCAATAGCGGCGCCCAACTTACTAATACCTACACCTGCAGCTGCCTGCAATAAAACTGACAATAACATAATTTTCTTGTTTTAAAAGGTTATACTTTAATTTTCTTTGAATCAATTATTTTTCGGCATGTTCCTTCACCTGCGACAGACCGATAAACACGGCCGACAGCATCGTGAAGACGTATGCCTGGATGAATGCCACCAGAATTTCCAGCGCATTCATGAAAATGCTGAATGCCACCGACACCACCGTCATCGAGCCGTTGATAACCGGACCCGACTTCACCGTGATGAAGATAATGGCCACCAGACTGAGCACGGCCGCATGTCCTGCCATGATGTTGGCAAACAAACGGATCATCAGTGCAAACGGTTTGGTAAAGATACCGAAGAATTCAATCAGCGGCATCATCGGAATCGGCGCCTTCAACCACGTAGGCACGTCGGGCCAGAAGATTTCCTTCCAGTAAGCCTTCGTACCATACACGTTGGTCAGCACGAACGTACACAAAGCCAGCACCAGCGTAATGGCGATGTTACCCGTCACGTTCGCACCTCCGGGGAAGATAGGAATCAGCCCCATCAGGTTGTTCACCAGCACGAAGAAGAACGCCGTAAGCAGATAAGGCGCGTAGCGGCGGTAATTCTCGCCGATGCAGCCCTTAATCACGTCGTTGTAGATAGAAAGCACCGTGGCCTCAATCATGCCGACGCCCCCCTTGGGTGCCCCGTCTTCCAGCGGATGTTTCTTGTACCAGCGCACGCAGCTCATCATGATGACCAGCAGCACCGCACTGTTGATAAACAAGCCCAGCACATTCTTCGTGATGGAGATGTCCAGCGGACGCACCTCCTCGCCGGCCGCATTGCGTTCCACGATTTTGCCGTCGTAGGCACCACCATCGGCCACGTACAGCCCCTCGTAAGGACCTTCCTCCAGCCGGGCAGACGAGAACACATGCCAGCCCGTACTGCTTTTCACGATCACCGGCAGCGGAATGCTTACCTCCGTATCGCCGAACTTCGCAATGTGCCACTGGTAGGCATCGCCAATGTGTCCGAACACCAGTTCGTTCACGTCGATGTCACCCTCAGCGGCCTGTGCCTTCGTCAGCGCAGCCGGAACCGCCATCAGCAGTAACAGCGTGATGATTATGTACCGTATTTTTTTCATCATTAGCTTTTTTTCTTAGTTTGAGTTTCGCTTCAAAAAGAAGGAAAAAACGGGTTTCGAATATCAGAAACGCAAAGTAGAAGAAGATGAAGGTCAGCATGAACGCCAGCACTTCATGTCCTATCACAAATCCGTAGAACATCAGCAGCATGGCACTGACAATGAATTTCAGCACCTTGCACACCAGATACGTCATCGCAATCCGTTCCAGCCCCACGCGATAGTTGAACGCGAACATTTCTATGTAAAACAGGCCGAAAAGATAGAAGAATATCGGAATGGCCGGAAACCACAGGAAATACCTGTCGGGAATGAACAGATGATATACCACGGCGACGAGCGTCGTCAGCACGATTCCAATCACGGTCAGTTCTTTTATAAATTTCTTCTTAACGGTCAACAAAAACATAGTATCGTGCGGTTTTTCATCCGGAAAGCCGCCAAAAACATATTCGGTTCATCGCCTGCTTCGCTCCTCTCAGAGTTCCACACAGACTGAAATCTGATTCTCCTTGACTTCCACGAATCCCCCCTTGATTTGCAGGGATTGCGTTTCCTGTCCGGCCACGTATTTCACTTCCCCGGCCGAGAGCGTGGAAATAATCGGGGCATGGTCGGCCATGACCTGAAATTTTCCTGCGCTTCCCGGAAAGGTAGCCTGGCTCACTTTACCTTCGTAAACCAGCTTTTCGGGTGAAACGATAACCAGATGAAGTTCTTTCATATTAAGCTATCAGCTTTTAACTTTTAACTTTTACTTATTAACTCTTAGCCGCTTCCATCAGCTTCTTACCCTTCTCGATGGCATCCTCAATGGTACCCACGTTCAGGAAAGCCTGTTCAGGCAGATAGTCTACCTCGCCGTCCAGAATCATCTTGAATCCCTTGATGGTGTCTTCTATGGAAACCATCACGCCCGGCACGCCCGTAAACTGCTCGGCCACGGCAAACGGCTGCGAAAGGAATCGCTGCACGCGGCGGGCACGGTTCACCGTCAGACGGTCTTCATCCGAAAGTTCATCCATACCTAAGATAGAGATAATATCCTGAAGCTCCTTGTTGCGCTGCAGAATCTGTTTCACGCGCTGAGCGGTTTCGTAGTGCTCCTTGCCCACAATCAGCGGGTCGAGGATACGCGACGTAGAGTCCAGCGGGTCTACAGCCGGATAGATACCCAGCTCGGTAATCTTACGGCTCAACACCGTAGTGGCATCCAGGTGGGTAAAGGTAGTAGCCGGAGCAGGGTCGGTCAAGTCATCGGCCGGCACGTACACCGCCTGCACGGAAGTAATGGAGCCGTTCTTCGTAGAAGTGATACGTTCCTGCATCTGTCCCATTTCCGTAGCCAGTGTCGGCTGGTAACCTACTGCCGAAGGCATACGTCCCAACAAGGCTGAAACCTCAGAACCTGCCTGCGTAAAACGGAAGATGTTGTCGATAAAGAACAGGATATCGCGCGGACCGTTGTCGCCCGTCTGGCGGTCACGGAACGATTCGGCCAGTGTCAGACCCGACAAGGCTACTGACTGACGGGCACCGGGAGGCTCGTTCATCTGTCCGAACACCATGGCTACCTGCGATTTTTCCACTTCGTTGTAATCCACCTTCGAAAGGTCCCAGTTTCCTTCCTCCATGCTCTTGAGGAATTCGTCACCGTAGCGGATTACGCCTGATTCAATCATTTCTCTCAGCAGGTCGTTACCTTCACGGGTACGCTCACCCACTCCTGCAAACACGGAGAAACCATTGTGTTTCTTGGCAATGTTATTGATTAACTCTTTGATGAGCACGGTTTTTCCAACACCCGCCCCACCAAACAGACCGATTTTACCACCCTTCAGGTAAGGTTCCAGCAGGTCGATGACCTTGATACCGGTAAACAATACTTCCTGGGTAGTGGCCAGGTCTTCGAATTTCGGAGGTTCACGGTGAATAGGAAATCCGTCCGTCTTGTCCAGTTCTTTCATACCGTCAATGGTATCACCTACCACATTCATCACACGGCCCTTGATCTGGTTTCCGATAGGCATCGAAATCGGATGCCCCGTAGGAACGACTTCCATTCCGCGCTTCAACCCGTCCGTACTGTCCATGGCCACGCAGCGTACCGTGTCTTCACCGATATGCTGCTGCACTTCAATCACCAGCGTACGCCCGTCGTTACGGGCAATCGTCATGGCATCGTGGATTTTCGGCAAGGCGTGTTCCACGTCTTGTCCTTCTTCAAACTTGAAGTACACATCGACCACCGGACCGATTACCTGCGAAATGTGTCCAACGATTTTTGACATAAGCAATTATTTTAATTTAAAAAGAATGAATCATCCATGGTTCTTACCTATTAAACAAACGTCCCGGGTATTTGTTTAAAGTTTGACCATTTCTGTAACGCAAATTTACTGAATAAACTCTCATATATGTAACTCCATGTAACATTTTTTAGACTGATTCCCCTAATAATAGACATAAATCAAGAGATATCGGACAAATGGTTTTACACTTGTTTACACAGAGACGAAATATCTAAACAAATATTTACAGGAAATTGCACGTGTGTGCGGTCACACATACTATTTTAGACAAAGAACATGACGTGCTATATGGGTGTATCTTTTTTATTTTAGACAGAAGAACATAAAGACAGATTTTGTAGATGCAATCTTTCTTTTGTACTTATATGCTTATGTCCGAAAAATAATAACTGCTATAGGATGTTGCCTTTTTGCTTTAGACAGAAGAACATAAGAACAGATTTTCTGTGTAAATATAAACTTATGTACTTTATGTTCTTATGTCCAAAAACATTCAAGAAATATCTTTCTATGCTTACGTCATAAAAAATTATGAGCGTTTATACTCTCTGTACTTCCTTTTTATTTCTATACGGTCACCACCAAAATTAATGAGTAATCCATGGTCTTTATGAGTTGCCGTCAAATAATTAACCAGCTGAGTTTCGTGTATGGAAAGAAGATGTTGCACCGCTTTTAGTTCGATAATTATCTCTCCCTCTACAATAATATCTGCTCTAAACTCCCCTACAATCTCATCTTTATAATATACATTTATAGGGGTTTCAGAATCCGCATGAATACCTTTTTCCCTTAACTCTATCAACAATGCCTTTTGATACACCGACTCTAAAAAACCGGCTGCCAGATGTGTTCTTACATTGTATGCGCATTGAATAATTACCTTAATAAGGTCTTCTGTTTTCATATCCATAATATTACACAGTTAAAAATTCTTTTGTCTTTATGTTCTTATGTCTAAAAACATTCGTCTTTATGTCTTACAAAAAAAGCCACATTACTGTGGCTCTTCTTTATATTAATATGTCTCGTTACACGCGCTTGAAGGTGTAGTTGCCTTCCTCGGTATACATCTCCGACTCAAAGGTACAATCGTACGAAGCTTGAATCTCCTCCTCCGTATACGACAGAATTACTACCCGTATGTTGCGGCCACGATTGTCCGACAGCGTCAGCACCCCCTTGCTCAGTGTCCAGTTGAACGACTCGCCACGAAACAAAGCCGTACCGCCACTTTTCACCGAGAGCGTCTGTCCCATGTGCTCAGGATCATTACGACCAGACTCACCTTCCGAATTTGTCCAGTCATTTGCCGTCACCTTCCATGTACCGATAATGTCATCTCTCGACACATCCACACCCGTCGGATCATCCGTGCTACAGCTTGCCATTCCGGCCACCATCAGGATAAAGCTCAAAAAGAGCCATACGTTCTTTAGTTTCTTCATTTTCATTTGGTTTTACAGATAATATATAATGCTTATACTATTTCTTTCTCCAGATCGATTCCACCTTCCGCCGTACGGCCAGCACATTCAGCACCGATACCAGCAGGAAAAGTCCCCCGGCCGTCAGCAGCGCCGGCAGCAGACTGCCTGCCTGAAAATCGGGCACCATCCGCCGCAGCATGTCCAGATACGCATCACGCGCCATCCACACCAGCAGCACACCCATGGCCGCCACCGCTGCGTTCAGCCCTACCGTAAGTACCTGATACGGACGCGCCACCGCCGCCGGACTGAAACCAATCATCAGCAGGTTCTCCAGCTTCTTCGTGTTCTTCTGCAACAGCAGGTAGATGCTCAGCATCAGCAGGTAGAACGACAGCACACTGATAATCAGTCCCACCGTGAGCACGATGCCTACCACCATCTTCAGGAACCACGTCGTCTTTCCCGCATCCAGCTTGTCGCCTTCCGTCTCATAGCCTTTCTGCTTGAAATACTTCGCAATACGGTCGTCCGCCGGATTGTCCACCTCCACAATCAGTCGTGAAGGAGCCGTCTCACCGCCATCACCCAATGTGGCGTTGGCCCATTCCATGAACGCCTGCGGCACCAGAATCGTGTTCAGCCGGTTGGAAAAACCCACGATACGTCCCTTCATGCGCTCCGTCCGTCCCCGTCCGCTCAGCCGCACGTCCAGCGTCATCATCCCCATCACGCCCTCCGAGAGCTGCGGCAGGTTGCGACTCTGTGCAAAGCCGAAGTTATAAAGGTTCAGGTAGTTGCGCGGGATGATGATAGGGATTTCCGTCTGTCCCTCGCGATACGTCCAGCCCTCCAGCCGCACGTCTACAAACTCGTCGGGCACCGACTCAAAGAACATCGCCGTAGAGAGCTGCATGCCCGCCATGCCCATGCCGGCCGACACCTGAAACTGTGCCGGAGTGAACGCTCCCGTCCGCTTGGCAAACGGCTGCGACTCCATGTCGGCTATGTCGGCACGCGAGAACGTACCTCCCTTGCCCACCAGGCTGCCCAGCGTGCTCACCTGCTTGCTCACAATCACGTAGTCCTTCTTCATGAAACTGTCGCCCTGCGTAAACACCGGCAACACGTCCTTGTAAAACTGTATGCCCAACAGCACAATCACCATACCGCACAGGTTGGCAAGGAAAAATCCCGCCAACTGCGCCACACTGATGTGCTGCCTCAATAATTTCCAGATCATATCCGTCTTCGTGTTAATCCCTTACAAACTCAGCACCCTGTCATACTCCAGCGGCAGGTGCTTGCCGATGGACGTCACAATCACTCCCGCACCCTGACGAGCCGCTTCCTCCTTCAGGATACGCGCCATAATCTGCCCGTTGCCGTCGTCCAGGTGGCTCACCGGCTCATCCAGGAAGAAAAAGTCGGCCGGCTGACACAGCATCCGCACGAAAGCCACGCGCTGCTGCTGCCCGTACGACATCCTGGCCGCCTTCACATCCCACTTGTCGGCGATGCCCAGCTGCTCAAACCAGTCCTTCACCTGCTGCTTGCGGCAGAAGCCCGTTAGCCCGTTCTTCAGCTGCACGTTCTCCCATGCCGTCAGTTCCCCGAACAGGCGGAGTTCCTGAAACAGCATGCCCAGCGAGCGCTTGCGGATGTCGGTCCACTGCTTCACCGTGAGTTTCCGCACGTTCTCCCCGTCGAAGGTGATAATCCCCTGGTAGTCCGTACGGTACCCGTAAATAAAACTGCAAAGTGACGACTTGCCCGTGCCCGACGCCGCTTCAATCAGATACATCTTTCCTTTCTGAAAAGCCACCTGCCGGTGCCACACGTCCGACACGATTCCGTCGCGTCCGGCGAATACCTCCGGCAGGGTCTGCTGTAATTCTATTGTGTCCATTTTATTCAATGAAGAATTAATAATGAAGAATGAAGAATGCTCTTCGTTATTCATTATTAATTCTTAATTCTTAATTCTTCATTCTTCATTATTCACTATTAATTATTAACTGTCGATTCCACTTCCTCTTCGGTCAATCCGGTAGCCTGGGCTATCTGAGCAGTACTCAAACCCAGCGATTTCAGGTTACGTGCAATGGCAACTTTCTCTTTAGCTTGTCCTTCCGCGAGCCCTTCCGCACGTCCTTCCGCGCGTCCTTCCGCGAGCCCTTTCTTCCATCCGGCTTCACGTGCATCCTCTTCCACGATGCGGCTCACACGGTAACGGTCCAGCGCCTTGTCGTAAGCAATACGGTCTTCCAATGAAAGATTGGCCACGGCAGCCAGTTCTTCCAGACGGCTGAACACCTGCTCCTTCAGCGCGTCCGGCATTCGGTTCCAATGTTGCATATTCTTCAGTGTATAAATCAGTTTGTCATAAAGCGTTTCACAATCCTTGAGTTCCTTGGTGAAGTAAGGGAACTGCAAAAAAATCTGCCGGAAATGAGGGTTCACCACCTTTCCGCTCTCACGGTCGGCAATCACGGTGTCCGTACGGAACTTCTCTTCCAGCCCCGGCTCGCGGAAGTTCATCAGGAAAATACCATACACGGTCGAGAGCTTGTATCTGGACCCATAATTTTCCTGCATCGGCTCACTCAGCAGAAAATCCTCCTCCGTCTCCGGCTTCCCGGTCTGCAACTCACGTTCCTTCCGTCTCTTCTCACGCAGATTCTCCACTTGCCGCCCGATGGCACGACACATGTAGAACAGCGTACGGTCCAGGAAACTACTATGAAAACGGTTCTGCATCTCCACGATGATGTATTCTCCCGTGTCGGTCAGGCAGTACAGGTCATAGATAATCCCCGCATCCGCCATACTGTCCGAATGATTTTCCTTGTCCAGAAAAATCAGGTTCTCTATGCGATGCTCCCCCGCCAACAGCTCATTCAGCAGTGTGATGAGCAATTCCTTGCTGGCAGGCTGCCCGAAAATAATCTTAAACCCGATATCAGTAAACGGATTTACAAAGTGGCCGCAAGTCAAATCCATGTTGTCCATTTTATTCAATGAAGAATTAATAATGAATGGCATTCTTCATTCTTCATTATTCATTATTCACTATCTTCACCAGCTGCTTCAGCACATTTTCCTCATGATTCTTCAGTTGCAGCACCAGGCGAGCCTTGGTCGGTTCATCCGATTCGATGCTCAGGTAGTCCAGCATACTGATGTAAGAAATCTGCGGAAGAACGGCAGACAAAGCCTGGAAGTTCACGTTCAGGTAGAAATGCTTATCCTTCACGTCCTTGGCCCAGTCACAGTCTTTCAGCGACAGCCCCTTCACCTCACGGCCAATCAGGTCCTCCTGATTCGTCAGGTAGAAGCGGTCATCCTTCACGCCCAGCCAGAAAGACACCGGTCCGCGGCCCATGCCCAGCATGGCACCGTTGGCAACCACAAACTGATAGGCATTCTCACCCTTGTCCACCAGACGCATCTGACCGTTGGTCATGGCCAGCATCGGTTTCAAGTCCTCAAACGTACGCATGAAGTCACCGTTTTTCACGTCGGCATACAAGATAAAGCCCGGCTTCAACGACATCTCCGGCATGGCCACTGCCACGTCACCCTTCACCGCCTTGAAGATAGCCTCAAAGTCGAGCGGCATCATTGAGTTGTCCAGCTCCTGACGCACCGTCGGGTTCTCACGCAACAGCTCATACGCCTTTTCACCGTTCACGTTGGCAGCCATCCAGAGCACCGTATTGGCAGGGAACACCTTCAGATACGTGCCGTCCAGTTCGCCGCTCACCTCCGCCTGCTTCTTCAGCAAGTCCTTGAACTTGCCCTCCAGCAGCGTCTCCACTTCCATCACGGCCCTTCCCGCCTGGAAATCGAGCGTAGAAAATATCTTTAAATCATTCAGGTTCAAGTCAGCCGGCAGCCCCATCGTCACCGGGCCCAGGTAACTCTTCGGCATGGCATTCAGCGAAGTCACCATGGCCACATCCTCGTCGGCATCCTCTAATTTCTTGAATTCCGGAGTGCCCGAATAGCCCTCCCCTTCTTTCTGGCGCAGCCACATGGAAGCCTGATGCTGCAAGTCCTTCGGGTTACCGTCGCCCGCCAGCATCATGAACGCATCGTCCGTCCAGGCCATCAGTCCGCCGCCACCCACAGTCCAGCGGCAACCGTCGCCGTCGGCAGGAGCCTCACACGCCTTCTGCTCCTGAAGCACTTTTATCAAATCTTCCAGTTTTCCCTTGTCGGCCATGCGTACCAGCACACCGCCCATTTCCATCTGAGAAGCTGCAAAGAAATACACCCGGTCGGTCAGTCTCAACCCGCTCTCTTCCGGATTCTCCATCAGCTTGTCCACCAGGGCATCCGCACTGCCCTTCAGGCTCGATTTCATCATCTGCCCCATCGACTGCTTCACCTGGTCGTTCAGGTCACACTTCTGTGCCATCTCCATCAGGTCGAACGAGAACACTGCAGCCGCATCTTTTGGCAACGCATTGGTGTACGCATTGTCTTCCCCGCAGGCAGACAACAGGAAAGCCATACCCAAAGCCAGGCCTCCCATCCATTTCCATGTCTTTTTCATAATGATTCTATTTAAAAGTTACACATCAGCTTATTCCGCGTGCGTCAGGTTCATCAGGTGAACGGCCACCAGTGCCGCCGTTTCCGTACGCAGGCGTGACTTGCCCAGACTCACTGCCTGAAAGCCCTTTTCTGCAGCCAGCGCCACTTCCTCCGGACTGAAATCCCCTTCCGGACCAATCAGCACCACGGCATCCTCGTCCTTGCGGAGCACGTCGCGCAGCAGAGGCTTTTCCCCCTCATAGCAGTGGGCGATAAACTTCTGTCCCGTAAACTCCCGCTCCATAAAACGGCGGAAGTCCGTCATCTCGTTCACCACCGGTTTGCGTGCCTTGAGCGACTGTTTCACGGCCGACACCACGATTTTCTCCACACGTTCCGTCTTGATGACCTTCCGTTCCGAGAAACGGCAGTTCAGGAACGTCAGCTCGTCGAAACCGATTTCCGTGGCCTTCTCCGCCAGCCATTCCATGCGGTCCATGTTCTTCGTAGGCGCCAGAGCCAGGTGCAGGTGCCCCTTCCAGAAAGGCTCCTGCTCCGTTTTCTCCACCACCTTCACCACACAGCGTTTCTGCGTAGCTGCCGAAATGACCGCCCGGTAAAAGCATCCCTTTCCGTCGGTCAGCATAATCTCCTCGCCCACTCCCAGGCGCAGCACCCGCAGGCAATGGCCCGCTTCTTCTTCCGGCAGCTCCAGCGTCTGCGCAATATCCGGTGTATAAAACACGTGCATAATTACAATTCTTTTTCTAAATCCTCCAAATCTTCGTAATCTTCCTCTTCTTCTTTGTTGCGGGTCGCCATTTCCTGCTTGATCAGCTCCGCATACTCATAGTCCTCGCGGCGGATGGCATCCTCCATCTCCCGCTCCAGCCCTTTCAGCGGCATCAACCGCAGCAGCAGCGCCTTCGTGTTAGGCACAGACTTGGTAAAGCCCGAACGGGGGTCTTCCAGGAACTTCGCGTTCACATAGAACGGAACACCGGCTATCAGACTCACCACCAGCGCGTCGAACAGTGTCAGCTGCATCTCCATCACCGAGCCGTCTTCCTTGCGCAGAGTCACAATCGCACGGTGCAGCAACTTCACCTTGTCCTTTACCACCACCTTTTCCACGGTAACACCCAGCTCCTTCAGAATATGCACCGTCTGATAAGGCAGCGTGGCATCCGTGCCTTCCGGGTCGTTAACAGCCGCGTACAGCAAGTCCGCCTCGTCGGGGTTGATAATCCCCAGCATCATCCGGTGCGGTTCGTTCACCTCCTCCAGCAGCAGCTTGAAGTTCTGCCCGTCCAGCATCATAATATCCATCTTCTCCTCATCGTCCATCACCTGATCAAATGTCAGGTGCCCGATCAGTTTATCCACATTCATGGCCTCGTCAATGGTACGGACCCGCATTTCTACAAATTCGTCTTTCTTTTCCATTTTCACATTCTAATTACTCGTTATCTACTTTATGTTTGTATTTAAATACCAGTGCAAAAGTCACCGCCACTACCAGCGCGTAGGCCGCAAACACGAACCACGCCCGGCTCCAGCCTTCCACCTGCGGTGCCTGCGAATTGAAGTCCACGAAGCAGTTTACCACCGCCTGCGCACTCAGCGTACCCACCGTGGCTCCGATACCGTTCGTCATGATGATGAACAGTCCCTGCGCACTCGAGCGGATAGACAGGTCCGTCTCCTTGTCGACAAACAGCGAGCCCGACACGTTGAAGAAGTCGAATGCCACGCCATACACAATCATCGACAGCACGAACATCCACACTCCGCTGCCCGGGTCACCCAGGCCGAAGAGTCCGAAGCGCAGTACCCACGCCACCATGGCAATCAGCATCACCTTCTTGATGCCGAGGCGTCCCAGGAAGAACGGAATCAGCAGGATACAGCACGTCTCACTGATCTGCGAGAGCGAAATCAGCAGGTTGGCATGCTGCACGCCAAAGGTATTGGCATATTCCGGAATGGCGCTGAAGCTCGTGATAAACGGATTGGCAAAGCCGTTGGTAATCTGCAAGGACACACCCAGCAGCATCGAGAAGATGAAGAACACCGCCATCTTGCGGTTCTTGAAGAGCAGAAACGCCCTCAGTCCCAATGCCTCTACCAGCGACTTCTGTCCGCCCTGTGCGCGGCTCACCGGACATTCCGGCAGCGTCTGGGCATATACGGCCAGCACCACGCCCCATGCCGCACAGGTAAAGAACTGCATGTAGTTCGACTGGAATCCCAGTAAATCTACCAGCCACATGGAACAAATGAAACCGATGGTCCCGAACGTACGTATCGGCGGAAACGCCTTGATGGTATCCAGCCCTGCCTTGTCCAGCGCCGTATAAGCCACCGAATTCGACAGAGCCAGCGTAGGCATGTAAAACGCCACACTCACGGAGTAGAACGAGAACAGCGGTGCAAATTCCACCTGCGGTCCCGTAGTCATGGCATAATAGCCCGCTCCACCCATAAACAGGGCAGCCAACAGATGGCTCAGCCCCAGCAACCGTTGCGCCGGAATCCAGCGGTCAGCCACAATACCCAACACAGCCGGCATGAACAGGGACACAATCCCCTGCATGGCGTAAAAAATTCCGATATGTCCGCCTAATCCCACACCCGCCAGGTACGTACCCATTGAGGTAAGATACGCTCCCCACACGGCAAACTGCAGGAAGTTCATGACAATCAGTCTCATTTTCATGTTCATATACTCATAGATTTAAAGGTTATTTCATCATCGTAGCCAGTGAAGCCAGCATCGTAGCCAGTGAAGCAAACGAAGTCGCATTCGATACTATGTTCGCAAAGTTGAACTTCTTCGTCTTGTTCGGTACCACGATTTCGCAGCCCGGCTCAATCTGTTTCTTGCCGCTGCCCTTCACTTCGGCCACCTGTCCGTTCATATAAATAATGAACTTCTGGCTCTTCTTGGCGTTGGCAGAGTAACCGCCCGCCTGGCTCAGGTAATACTTCACGCTCTTGCCTGCCGCATACGATACCGTGTTCGGCATCATCACCGCTCCGTTCACCTTCACCGTATTGTTATATTCCGGCACAGTCAGCACATCGCCCTCACGCAACACCAGGTCAGCGTCTCCGCCCGGGTTCGCCAGCGCAGCTTCCAGGTCGATACCTACCGTAAACGTACTGTCCACCTTCAGTCCCAGGGTGTTGGCCATGGCATCACCGATTTCACGGCGCATCATCTTCACCACATCCTCCATGCGGCGCAGCTCCTCCTCGTTGGCCACGCGGCGCAACTTAGCTCCACGCACATACGCATAGCGGCTCACCCCGCCGGCACGCTGAATCAGGCTGCTCAGACGTTCGCTCTTCGTATTCAGCGTATAGTCACCGCGGAACAGCACCTCACCGTCCACCGTCACGTTCACCTGCTCGTTGTAGCTCGGGCTGCGGCGCACAAACACCTGGTCGTACGGCTGCAGTTCAAATCCCGCTTCACCGTCCACCACGAAACCATCCTTCAGTCCGAACGAGAAATTCTGTCCGATTACGTCCGGCTCCGTCGTCCCTCTCGGGTCACGGATGCGTCGTGACACGTCCACACGCACCAGCGAAGCCGATTCCTTCAAACCGCCCGCTGTAATCACCAGGTCCTCCAAGCTCATGTGGTCGGCATACGTATAGCTGCCCGGCTTGTTCACCTCACCGCTGATGGTCACCTTACCCATGTCCTGCAAGTCGTGGATGCTCGGGATATACAAAATGTCATTCTTCTGCAAGGCAATGTCGGGCGACGTACCGTTCAGAATACCCTGAATGTCAACCGGAAGCACCTCTTTCGTCAGGTTTTCCCGTTCGCGATACAACACCGCACGTCCTGTAAAGGCATCCCCCAGCAAACCGTCGGCCTTCTCCACCAGCTGGCGTACCGTGTTCAGCGAACCGCTCAACTCAAATACTCCCGGGTGATACACAGCCCCTTTCACTTCCAGACGGTTGTTGAAGCGGTTCAGAATCGAATCCACCGAAATCACGTCCCCGTCTATTAATTTAAACGCAGAATAGTCTATATCGTTCACCGTTTTCACGGAAAATTCTTTTCCATCTTTTCGTAACACCCTGATACTCTTTTTGTAAGCATCCGAAGCAAAACCTCCGGCATACTTCAGCAAAGTGGCAGCCGATTCCCCGTTCTTCATTTCGTAGAACATCGGACGCTTCACCTTACCCGTAATCTTCACCAGCTCGTCGTAGGTAGGCACAATCACCACGTCGCCGTCCTGCAGGCGGATGTCGTCCTGAATCTGCCCCTTCATAATGTACTCATACACGTCCAGACGGGCAAACGTCTTGCCGCCGCGGGCCACCTGCACGTTACGCAAGCTACCGATGTCGCTCACACCACCTGCCACGTACAGCGCATGGAACACCGTCGAGAGCGACGACAGCGAATACGTACCCGGCGCCATCACTTCCCCCATCACGTTCACCTGGATGGTACGGATATTTCCCAATGTCACCTGGATGTTATTGCCCGAATCCGCATAAATCTTTCCCAGTTCCTGCTTCAGCAGCTGGCGTGCCTCCTGAATCGTCATGTTGTTCAGGTACACCGGACCCAGGTTGATGATGTTCACATAGCCGTCGGGCGAAATTTCCAGCCGCATGGTATTCTGGCTAGCGCCCCACACGTCGATAATCACCTCGTCACCCGGCCCCAGACGGTAGTTTTCCGGAGTCGCCATGCTCAGGTTAGGCTGGAAAGTCAGCTGTTCAATGTTGAAGATATTCCGTCCGAACACATCGTTCTCGCTGGTAACCACCGTCGTCAGGTTGCGGCGTTTCTTCATGGTCTTCTGCATGTCTTCCGACCACATGCTCTTGTCCACGTTTGTCGAACTTGTCTCCAGGAATTCCGAAGCATCCTCTTCCGTACCGGTCGCAGTAGTTTTCCGGGCCCGTGAACCTGAGCCCAGCAGCGAGCTGTCTTCCCCCGTCAGAGAACCGCTGCCCGATGTCGACGCGCCCGTCGAACCCGAATACATAGACTTCAATCGCAGCAACTGCTCCTGAGTGGCCCCCTTGGCCAGCAGCTCCATCGCAATGGTTTGCTGGTCCTTGCCCTGTTGAAGCGCCTGTTGCACATATTCTATCACCTGGTTGTCGGTCATTCCGCTCTGGGCATACGCAACGGATCCCCCCAGCAGGAACAGACACAATGCCAATCTTACAAACTGTCTTCTCATTCTGTCTTTCATTTTAGTTTTAAGGACAAAGATACATTATTGAAAACGAATCACCAAGCGCTTAGCCCCGGAATCTCCATTCCAAACAGAAAAAACCGGTGTAAAAATTCTGCGTTCCTGCTTTAAAACGTAAAAAAAGTTAATTCAATGCAGATTTTCGCCCTAATTATATGTTTCATAACATAAAATCCTTACCTTTGCATCGTGTTTTTCATGGTATTAGATCTAAGGTTAATGAAGATTGGGAGTCTGGGAAGATTCCCTTTTTTATGTCTATTTTTTATGTCTTTTTTTAGACAAAAGAACAGAAGAACATATTGAGTTAAAAGTGAAAAGTTAAAAAGTAAAAGCGGTGAGCGTATCACGTTTTCACTTTTCATTCTTCATCATTATTGAAATTATGTCTTTTTGTTCTTATGTCATAACAAAAAAAGAACGGAAGAGTCACCCCTCCCGTCCTTCACTATATTAATTCTTCATTATTCATTCTTCATTCTTAATTATTCACTCTTCATTTTTCCGCTTACTAATCACATGGTCAAACCAGAGGTTCAGCAGCGTCCATACCACCACGTCAATCACGAACACCAGCGTGTTGTTCATATAAAGAATCGCCACGATGGTAAACGCACAGAAGCAGGCCGACATCAGCTGAATCGTTACCAGCGCCCTCCGCGGTGAGAAACCCATGGCCAGGAACTTGTGATGGATGTGCGTCTTGTCGGGCATGAACAGCGCCCGCTTGTTACGCGCACGCCGCAGCACCACGCGAATCACATCCAGACACGGCACCATCAGCACACTGAACGACACCAGCACCGGACTCGTCTTCATCGTGAGCAGCATATCCGGCTCATACATACAGTACTTGATGACAAAGAAGCTCAGAATATACCCCAGCGTCAAGCTGCCGGTATCCCCCATGAAAATCTTCCTTCCCAAATCCGCACTGCCGAACACGTTGTACGAAAAGAACGGGATAATCACACCCACCGTCACGAAAGCCAGCATGGCATAGCTCCACATGCGGAAATGCACGAACAGCACCCCGAACACCAGCAGCGCCACCATACTCAGCCCCGACGCCAGTCCGTCGATACCGTCAATCAGGTTGATGGCATTGGTGATGAACACCACCAGCAGCATGGTCAGCGGAATACCTACCTCTGCAGGAATCAGGTAAATGCCAAAGAGACCATAGAAATTGTTGATATACAAGCCCGACAGCGGAAACATCGCCGCCGAGATAATCTGCACCAGGAACTTCTTCCGGTAGCGCACCCCAATCAAGTCGTCGGCAATGCCCACGATATACAGCAGGGTCAGCCCTCCCGTCAGGAAAAGAAACTCGCACACCAGGTCCGTTGTCGATGTCTCGGCAGGTCCGTGGCCCGTCATCAGCCGCACGGCCGTAAACACACACAAGGAAAAAAGAATTACCGGGAAAAAGGTCACTCCCCCGAGGCGAGGTATCGGACGTTTGTGTACTTTCCGTTCATCAGGCACGTCAAACAAGCGTTTGCGCAATGAAATAATCAGAATATTCGGGATAATGATTCTCCCCAGTATCACTGCCGATACAAATGCAGAAATGATAATATACAGATTCGCCATTGTCCGTTTGGATTTTGAATAGTGCAAAGGTAGGATTTTATTTCGAATCCTGAAAACTTTTTAGGCGCCGGACACCTTCTTTTTACGATTTAGAAAACTTTTGTTCCGCTACAGCTCCTTTTTCACGTCAAAACAGGGGCAGGCCTTGGTCCATTCCTCCGGTTCCACCGTTCCGTCGCCGTCCAGATCCGGGCTCAGGTCGCGATGCCCCACCACCTGCGTGATGGCCGGGAAATCCGATTTCAGCACCCTCACCAGAATCCGAAGCGAACGCTTCTGCAGTTCCGTACGCGTATCCGCCGGCCGTCCCTGCGCATCCAGTCCCCCTTCATACGCAATGCCGATGCTGTGCTCGTTATAACCCTTGGCATGCGCTCCGGCCCGTTCCACCGGTCGCATTGTACAAATTTCACCATCCGTGCGGACAAAATAGTGATATCCGCAACACTTGAACCCCCGTTTCCGGTGCATCTTCGTCAGTTCGGCAGGCGAGAGCGGGCGGTCCGCTCTCGTTGCCGTACAGTGAATCACAATCATGTCAATTTTTCTCATCACAATCCGGTTTTCTTCCGGTCAGGAGACAGAGAATACACTTCAGCACCCTGACCACAATCCATTTTACTTTCGTCATTTTCTCACGCCTTAGTTCCGATTACACCCCAGCACCGTCGTCCTCTTCTTCTTTCTTATACTTCACCGGCACCCGTTCGAAAGCCAGGTTGTTGATAGCCTCCTGCATCACCGTACCCGGGCGGAACAGCACGCGCACCTTTTCAATCATGCTGTCGGTATACGTATCTTCCGTAGCGGCTCCTTCCCCGCTCAGGCTCAGCTGCAGCGAACCCAGTTCACCCAGGCGTACGATTTCGCCACCCTGCAGGCCTTCCGACACGATGTCTTCCAGTCCCGTCAATACCGCCATCACGTCGGCACGGGTCACGGTACACATCTGGTGAATACGTTCCGCTATTTCACGGATACCCATTTCGCCGCGAGCCTGCGACTGTGCATAATACTTCACTTCACCGCTTTCACGATCGGCCGGGTTCACACGCCCTACAACCGAATAAGTCACTGTTTTCTTCATAGGTCAATCAATTAAAAATTAATAATAAAATGAAGAATTAAGAATTAAGAATGATGAATCTTGAATCATGAATCTTGAATGAAGAATTAAGAATGATGAATTAAGAATCCAGGAAACGCGCGCACATTCTTCATTATTCACTCTTCATTCTTCATTATTTGATTGTTCTTCATTATTCACTCTTCATTCTTCATTATTTCTTACAAAGGCAAAATTAGCACTCCCGTTTCCGCCCATGTAGACATTTGAGGACATACGAAGACTTACGAAGACATTCGAGGAAATTTGAAGACTTTTGAAGACATTAGAAAAAGGAAACGCCGCCGCTCACGGCTCTCCAAGGAACCTCACAATCAGTTCCACCTCCGATTTCAGGAAAAACTTGCGGTTTTTCTGGTAGCCCGACCGCTCGAGCTCCCTTTCCAGTTCCGCACACTGCTTGATCCATCGCCCCAGCCCCTGCAGGGCACCTTTCTTACCTGCCTGCGGAAAATACAAGCCCGCCAACTCACTTTTCCGGTAAGCCTTCAGGCAGAAACCCTCCCGTTCCTCCCCGGCAACAGCTCCCGGTCCCGTTTTCAATTGCATGTAGTTCATTGTTCCGTTTTATTTTAGTTACCTATAAATTTACACAATTCCGGCCGGATACACAAGTTTTTCCACCCGTTTTTTCCGGTATTTTCCCCTCTTCGGAACATAAAAAGCCACATGAAAATCAAAGCGTTATCACCAGCCGGCGACCGGGCGATGAAGACTATTCTTCAGCCGGCGCCTCGGTGAATCGTCCCATGGCACGACGGTTGCGGTTCACCTCCTCGATGGTGTACATCACCACCCGATACCCCCTCTTTCCCGCCACACGAACCTGCTCGAATCCCGCCTTCCGCAAGGCAAGCCCCACCTTGACGGCACTGAGGGGATTCTTCATACCCCCGTTGATGTGCTGCAGAATCTCGCCCACCGTCAGGAACATACATTCCTCGCCGGGCATCGGCACGCGAAAAAAAGCCAGCAGCAAGTCCGTTTCCAGGCTGGCCGTCTCAAACCGCTCGTTACGCGCGTTCACCTGCGCGATTTCCTCCTCGTCGAACCAGTAGCGGAATCCCTTCTTCCACAGCATCAGGGCCTGCCCGTACACCCCTGCATAGTCCACGGGGTGCGTGTAGGGGTCGTCTATGAACTCCACCGCGAAGGGCAGCCAGCGCCGGCTTCCCGTGGGGTCGTTCAGAAACTCCGGCTGGTTGGTCGTGCCGCAGAAACTCGCGATGTGCGGACGGTTCTCCTTGTAGTGCCCGTACGCCCTCCGCTCGTTCACCGCCGGCATAGTCACCATCGCCTTGAGCTGGTTGATGTCGCCCAGGCGCAGCTCGTCAATCTCCTCCAGGCAAATCAGCGCAAATTCCGACAGCGCCAGGTTATCATCCTTCGTCAGCCGTCCGCTGTTGGAGCGCACACAGAAATACCGCTGCAGTTCAGGCGGCAGCAGACGCGCCAGCCAAGTCGTCTTGTAGCAGCCCTGCCGCCCCACCAGCACCAGAATCTGGTGGTTCGTCACCTCCTTCACCATCAGCGACACCACCACAGCCACCAGCCACTTGCGGAAACAATCATCAAACAGTTTCGCGTCACCCTCCACATGCACCGTGGCCGCCAGCCGCCCGATGTGGTCGGTCACCCCGTCCCACGGAGGCAGCGAGCGGAAATACTCCGTAAAAGGGTTGAACTCCGGCACGAACTCCGACTCCAGCACCGAGCGCACATCGCACAGGCGTACCGTGTGCCCCTCCTTGGTCATTCGGCTCCACAGCGAGTTCACCAGACGGTCGGTCAGCTCCACAAACTCCTCGGCCTCGGGGTGCCGCATCTCCTCCTTCCCGGTAATCACGTTCTTCCGGAACTCCGCCTGCGTGGCGAGAAACTGCTCAATCTCCTGGGGCGTGGCCAGCTGGGAACGTCCCTCCCCCTTCTTCTCCCTCTTCGCACGAAACAGTTCCGCCTCGCGCCGTCCGTGCGCCTCCGTATCGGCATAACACGAGCGGAAAATGGCCGCCACGTCGCCGTCGTATTCCGGAAAGCGTCCGTCCGCCCAGCCGATGGCCTGCCCCAGCGGCAGCCCGAACTCGTTCATCAGATAACCCATGCGCATGATGTACTCATTGTGATGATGCGGGGCATACACCACGCCCTGCTCGTCCAGCTCCCTGCGGATACGGGCCACCACACGCTCCACCCGTCCCCTGCGCGGCTCATCCGCCTTCTTCATGCGCGAAAGGTCAAAGCGGAAAGGTTCCGCCCCGTCGTGGTAATGCACCTGCGCGTCATGCGCCAGTCCGCTCAGTCGCGTGGCATTCTTGCAGGCAGGGTCGAAACTGCACCCCGTCAGTTGCCCATAATACTCGTTCACCCTGCGGAATACCCGGCTGTAACATGCCACCCGGTCGGTATCAGGCGTCTCTCCATCCAGACAGTAGCGGCACACCACCCTCACCCCCTGCCCGCTGATGGTGGTATAAGCCAGCACGGTGTGCGGGTCGGCACACACCTTTTCGAACACTTCCCCCGCCCGTCCTTCAGGCAGATGGTCAAAGTCCACCATCGAGAGGCCCGTCCAGCCGCTGATGTCGGCCTTCCGTTTCCCGTTCTCAAAACGCACCGCCACGGCAAAGCAGGGGCAGGCCGACTTTTCCCGGCCGGCAGCCGTCTTCTGCCCCTGCGAGCGATAGTAACGGTATTTTTCGGTGTGGTCGGCCAACACCTTGTCCTCCCGAATCAGACGGACTACTTCATCAAGACTCGCCGCCACGGGCATCGTGTCGGCATAACCCTTAAAAATACTTAGCATCATTTTGTTCATTTTCTCGTGCTTTATTTAATGATTTATTAAATTTGCAATCCTTTTAGTTTTAATTTTTTTGTTTTCTTTTCAAAACAGCGAAACGAATGTAACACAAGTTTACAGAAAGTACAAACCCACATTGCACGCATGCGTGCAATATTTTAACCAATAATTTACTATAATTTTATTTTTTAAACAAAAATGCGTATGAAACAAGCGAAATTGATTGAACTAGGACAGATGTTGGAAGCGTGGCGCCACCAGGTGCTGTCGCACGGCCGTACCCTCACCGTACAAGAGTTGTGCCGACTGGCGCCGATGAGCGCACACACGTTTCAAAAAGTTAAAAAGGGCTCCTGACGGATCTGACATTCCTCGGCCGCATCCTTGCCGTGTACCACCGCCTGCTTGCCGCCGACCCGCAGAAGCAGGATGAGCTGCTCCGCGACTTTTTCCGTTCACTCACCACTGATTTAGAGCGAATTAAATCAAGCCAAGGAATCCAACCCCCTCGCACAAAAGACACAGAACGGTAGTGAAGAACCGGCCTTCCCCAGGCCACCGCTTGACGGGTTGTCGGGGTTGGCACCGGTTTTGCAAACTCTCTATATACAGGTGTGGAAAAATATAAGCGTTGTATTTTTCCACACCCCGCGTATATACATTTTATAAAAATACCTGCCAACCCCGACAACCCGTCATGTTTCCCTTTCCGGAACTCCCCGAAAACGCCCCTGCGTTTTGAATCGAACGCCCTTGCGTTTGAAGTAAAACGTACTTGCGTTTTATCACAAATGCACTTGCGTTTCAGGTAAAACGCCCTTGCGTTTTTCTCACACTCCGCCCTATACCCCACACATTGTTCCAGAATTGTTACAAAATCCGCCGATATGCCCACTTTTTCATTGATTTTCACCCTTTTCACCGACAAAAACCCCTCTATAAGTTGAATAAACCAAAAATAAGGCTTAATTTTGCGGCTGATTATCGGCTGTAATTTTTACCGCCCCCAATCCATAGCTGGGAGTGGTAACGGCGAAGCACACCCTATGCGCAGGGAAATTCCTTTAGAATGATTATAACAAAACCATAAGAAAAGATGAAGATACGCAAAGTAGTCTGTATGCTGACGTTGTCCACCCTGCTGGTGAGCGGGTGTACGTCTTACCAGAAATCGCTCTACCTTCAGAACGAACAAGTGCTCAATGAATCCCTTGAAGGACAGCTCTATGACTTCCGCATCATGCCCAAGGACGAGCTTACTATTTTGGTAAGCACCACCGACCCGGAAGCTTCGGCTCCTTTTTACCGAAAAATCGGACAAAGCAAAGAAGGGAGTAGTAACAATACAGTCGGCATGCAAGATGCTAAATTATTGGCCTACCTGGTAGACAACCAGGGTTGTATTGATTTCCCTGTATTGGGTAACCTCAAGGTTATGGGCCTGACCAACCGTGAATGTGAAGCCCTGATTCGCGAAAAGCTCCAGCCCTACCTGAAGGAAACACCTAACGTCACCGTACGTACTTCCAACTATAAATTCAGCGTATTGGGCGAAGTAGGACGTCCGGGTACCTATACTACCGATGCCGAAAAAGTCACCATCTTCGAAGCCTTGGCACAGGCAGGCGACATGACCCTCTTCTCGGTACGCGACGATGTACAGTTGCTCCGCGAAGACTCCACAGGCGTGCGTCGGGTATATCACCTCAACCTGAATGAAGCTAACGTAGCCCAGTCACCTTATTTTTATTTGCAGCAGAACGACGTGGTCTATGTCAAACCCACCAAGGCAAAGGTACGTACCAATACCTTTAACAGCAACTCCTCCATGTGGATTACCCTGCTCAGCATTGTGACTTCCATCACCTCTCTTGTACTCGCAATTTCCAAATAATAACGACATTTACCTATGGCAGAAGAAACCAAGAACTACCTGCTGGAAGAAGACAACGAGACTTCCGGCTTCGACTATAAAGCGTTTTTCATCAAGCTACTGATGTACTGGTCCTGGATTCTGGGCTGTGTGTCTGTATTCCTGATAGGTGCCTTTTTCTACCTCAAAACCCTGACCCCTCTCTACACCGTCAGCTCTTCCGTGCTGATTAAGAACGAAAGCAAAGGAGGGACAAGCGGAGCTAACCTGGAAGATTTGGGCTTTGTCTCCACTTCCACCCAGAGCTTTGACAACGAACTGGAAATCCTGCGTTCACGCACCCTAATTAAAAAAGTAGTGACCGCACTCGACCTCTATGTAAGCTACTCTGTGCCCGGCCAGTTCCGCGATACTGAGCTTTACAAGCAGTCGCCCGTCAAGGTATGGGTCACTCCTGAAGAAGCCGACCGCATGGGGTATTCCCAGGTCAAGATGTTCTTCCACAACCAGCAGCTTCACGAAGTCCTGGTAGAGCACGAAGGTCAGGAATGGAAAAAGACCGTGGAAAGCCTGCCTGCCGTATTCTCCACCCCCGCGGGTGTATTCACTTTCTCGGCAACTGACTCTACCCTGCAAACTATCCAGCCTGTACCCGAAGTAATTCAGGCCACAGTCGTATCGCCCAATGGAGCAGCGGCTTCCTACCGTAACCGCTTGGCGGTAAGTCCCAGCAGCAAGTCTACCACCATTGCCCAGCTTACCTTCACCGGTAGCCAGGTAGCCCGCGGAATAGACTTTCTAAACAAGTTAGTAGAACTCTATAACGAGGAAGGAAATAACGACAAAAATGAAGTAGCTGCCAAGACTGCCGAGTTTATCGACGAACGTATCCGCATCATTAACAAAGAACTGGGTACTACTGAAAGCCAGCTGGCCAGCTTCAAGCAGCGGGCAGGTGTAGTGGACATCGCTGCCGACGCCACCCAGGCTGCCGGCGAGCAGGCAAATTACGAACGCGCCTACGCAGAGAATGAGGTACAAATCAGTCTGGTCAATCACCTGAAGAACCATATTCTCAACGAAAGCAGTCAGTATGAAGTCATCCCTGCCAACATCGGACTGAACAATAGCGACTTGAATACGGTAGTGCAGAATTACAACCAGATGCTGATTGAGCGCAAGCGCCTGCTGCGTACTTCACACGAAGACAACCCTGCCGTGCAGAGCCTGAATGCCAGCATCGACGTGATGCGCAACAGCGTAATGGGCGCTATCCAGACAGCTGAAAAAGGCCTGCTTATCAACCGTCAGGCCCTGCAGGCTCAGACCCGCAAGTATGCCGGTAAGGTAAGCGACGCCCCCGTACAGGAAAAAGAATACCTCAGCATGTCGCGCCAGCAGGAAATCCAGGCCAACCTCTACCTGATGCTGCTGCAGAAACGCGAGGAAAACAACATCACCCTGGCCTCTACCGCCAACAATGCACGCGTCATCGACGAGCCTCTGGCAGGCGGCCAGATCTTCCCTACCCCTTCACAGACTTACATGATTGCCCTTGTATTAGGCTTAGGTCTTCCGGTAGGCCTGATTTTCCTCTGGGGCTTGCTTCAGTTTAAAATCCAGACCCGCGGTGATGTAGAAAAGATTACCCACCTGCCTATCGTAGGCGATATTCCACTCACCCCGGAAACCACTGAAAGTGCCATTGTGGTGCGCGAAAACCGCAACGAGTTGATGGAAGAAGTATTCCGCTCGGTGCGTACCAATATCCAATATATGCTGCAGGAAGGACAAAAGGTAATCCTCTTCACTTCCACCACTTCCGGCGAGGGCAAAAGCTTCAATGCCGGCAACCTGGCCTGCAGCTTTGCTTTTATGGGCAAAAAGGTAGTGATTGTAGGGCTTGACATCCGTAAACCCGGATTGAATAAGGTGTTCCACCTCTCCCATAAGGAAGCTGGAATTTCACAATACTTATCCGACCCAGATCATACCGATTTGCTTAGCCTATGTCAGGCATCTACGGTTTCACCCAACCTTTATATCCTACCCGGTGGCACCATCCCTCCCAACCCGACTGAACTGGTAGCACGCCAGGCACTCGATGACGCTATCCAACAATTAAAGCAACACTTTGATTACGTGATATTGGATACTGCCCCTATCGGTATGGTGACCGATACCCAGCTTATTGCCCGCGTAGCGGATTTAAGCGTTTATGTATGTCGCTCCAACTACACGGCCAAGAGCGAATTTAAACTAATCAATGAATTGCAGCAGGACGGCAAACTACCCCACCTCTGCGTATTGATTAACGGAATCGATATGAATAAACGTGAAACCGGCTCCTACTATGGCTACGGCAAGTATGGCAAATACGGGCACTACGGTTACGGAAAGAAATACGGCTATGGCTACGGTTATGGCTATGGACAAAAGAAATAACTAAGGTAGAGTCTTTCCCACGGGATGGGAGAGAAATTTTTCATATTTAAAATTATTCCAGCCGATGTGAATCGCCTGGAATTTACTTCATATCATTTATAATTGATTCTTGCGACATATATTATAATAAAAATTTACCACAAATGAGAATTCTATACATTGGGACACCTCATACCTATCAACTCTACAAAGAAGGAAAAAATCCTTCTCATTGGCTATATGGAGCTGTAGAAATGGAAAAAGAAGGTCATCAAGTTATTTGGGAGAAAGAAACTTCAAGCCTTCTTAATGATATAAAACTTGTACACAAATACAATCCCGACTTAATATTTATCCCCAACTTAAATATCAGGAACCATTTATTACTATTATGCTTTAAAAGAATTGGTCTTATCAAAAAGCCTATTATAGCCTACCTACATCATACACCAAAATCCGGGAAAGTCAGCATTCTTTATTCTTTTTTACTAAAAGCCTTAAATCATTGTTTTTTCCTTTCAGCAAAAACTATGGAAGAAACAATACAAGGAGGTTATTTAAGTAAAGAAAAATGTAGTGAACCTGGTTGGGGTCCCGATATGGATTTCTACAACAGAGTAGAAAAATCAGACGGAAATTATTTTATATCTACAGGAAAAGAAAATCGGGATTTTGATTTGCTAATTGAAGTTTTCAAGGAAACAAAAGCTCCCTTAAAAATAATAACAGCTCAGTCACATGCCGGAAATAATTACACAAATTTAAAAGAAAAATGTGCGGCAATTTCCAATATAGAAGTTATTATCACTGAAAATTCAGGAGATGTCTATCCTATGATGGTTAAAGAAATGGCAAATGCAAAAGCTCTTGTTTGTCCACTTCGACAAGACCAACTCAATTATTGCGTAGGATTATCAACTATAGTTGATGCGGAAGGATTAAATAAGCCTTTAATTATCACATACAATTCCTATCATTCGAATGAAAGAACAAAAAATTTTAATGTGGCAACAAATAAACAAGATTGGTTTCAGGCAATAACACTCCTGAAGCAGCCTAACCAAAATTTGTGCACCTCTATTCAAAAATGTTATCAAAATATGAAACCCTTCATTACAAAATATGACAAATAAAATATATAATATTGTTTGTGTTGCGGACGAAAACTATATCCAACATACAGCCGTCATGTTATGTTCACTTTTTGAAAATAACGCCAATAAAAACTTTCATGTCTACCTTCTTACTACAGGTATTAAAACAGATACAGAAAAAAGATTACAGAGTCTTTGCGCACAATATTATGCAACCTTAACATGTACGACATACTCCATAAAAGAGTTATCCTATCTACCTATAGGTCAGTGGAATACAATAATGTATCTCAAACTACTAATCCCAAAACTACTTCCTAACAATATAGATAGATGTTTGTTTTTGGATGTAGATATGATAATCAATGCAGATATCACGCCATTATATAATATAGATTTAAATAACGAAATAATAGCTGCAACTGAAGATATACCTGATTGCACCAAACATAAACAACGATTAGGATTAAAACAAACAGATATCTATATTAATTCAGGTGTAATTGTATGCAATTTACTAAAATGGAGGGAACTAGAAAACAAGAAATCTATTATTGATTTTACCAAATTTATTTCTAAGATTATAACCAATGAACAAGATGTCATAGCTCTTTATTTTAAAGGAAATATTAAACTTTTGCCTATAAAATGGAATATGACAACTTTTTATTTTATGCGTAAGCCTAAAATATTTGAGAAATACCTACCACAATTGAAAGAAGCAAGAAAACATCCTGGTATTATTCATTTTGCCTGCCCTATTAAACCGTGGTTCAAAGATTGTCAACACCCATATAAAAACTTATACAAACGTTATCTCGCAAAAACCGTATGGAAGAATTACAAATTCTCAACATATGAAAATATGACAGCTTATGGACGGTTGAAACGGATTATTAGATTATTTCTTAATAAGATAGGAATCATAAAAGATAATGGATATATACTCAAATAATGATAGAAAGATTTAGATAATTCCACCACTAATAATACTTTATCAAATAAAGCTAAAATACTTTATCCATTGCTGATATTCATATTATTAATATATGGAAGGCGGGAGGATTATACATCACCCTACTAAAAGTCTCACCCAAATAGCTCAAAAGTTATTAAGCATCAATCAATTTTATCTTTATTTTTCCTATTTTCTCATTGGTCTCCTTATTATGAGAATTCTTGAGAAATGGTTAACTTCAATAAAACAAAGTATCTTTAAGGGTATTTTGTTTATCATAATTTCCACTTTATTTGTTATCGCTTCATCTTTACTTATAAAAACATTCTTTTTAAAAGGAAATGTTACCAACTAATATTTAATAAATCAGAAGAAACTTAAAAACAAATGTCTGTTGCAGATAAAATAAAAACCAAATGTTGCGGATGCAATGCATGTGCTGAAATATGTCCTAAACATTGCATCACAATGATAAAAGACTATAAAGGCTTTTATTATCCTAAAATTAACAAAGCACAATGCATCGAATGCAATCTTTGTAAAAAGATCTGTCCATTTGAGCCTAACAATATTAATTTACGGACACCCCAAATAGCATATGCTGCATGGAGCAAAAATCCTAAAATTCATAAGTCGAGTGCATCAGGCGGTATTGGATATGAATTATCTGCATATATTCTAAAGAATAAAGGTATTGTTTATGGATGCGCATCTATAGGACTAAATATAAAACATATTCACATCAATAAGTTAGAAGATTTATACCAATTACAAGGCTCCAAATATATACAAAGTGACATTAGAGGTTTATTATCGGAAATTAAAACAAATTTAAAAAAGAATGTGCCAATATTATTTATTGGAACACCATGCCAAATCGCAGCTGTAAAAAATTACATTCGATATATTCCTGATAATTTATATCTCATTGATTTAATTTGTCATGGTGTACCATCACACAAAATGTTTATGTCTCACATCAAACCTATTCTGAAAAATAGAAATATAGAAAAAGTTTCATTTAGAAAAGGGAATGAATATATACTGAGCCTCAGCGGTAAAGATATAAATTATAATATCCCCATGTGGAAAAACTATTTCCTTAGAAGTTTTATTCAAGGTATTATATGTAGAGATAGTTGTTATTTTTGCCCATTTGCAACCTCAAGTCGAATAGGAGATATAACTATTGGTGATTTTTGGGGGTTAAATAATATTGAAAAAGAAATTAACCTCAACAATGGTGTTTCATTAGTGCTCCCATGTACTGAAAAAGGAACTTATTTACTCAATAGTATAAAAAATAATATAAATATGTTTGAACGTCCTATTAGTGAAGCAATCAAAGGAAATTCACAACTTCAAAGACCTCCTGTCCAAAATACAAAAAGTCGTCACTTTAGTCTACTATTTTATTTTACAAGCTTTAATACTGCTATAGCATTTATCGATAGTGAATTAAAAATCAAACACAGATTTAAATCACTAGTAGAAAAAATCATGACACCATTAAAACTAAAAAAATAATTTTATGAAAATAGGAATACTGACATTTCATGCATCCCATAATTACGGTTCCATGCTACAAGCATATGCCATGCAATGTATTTTACAAAAAATGGGACATGAAAGTTGGATTATAAATCTAAGGACACAAGCTCAAAAATCGCTTATTATGCCTCAATTGGAATGGAAGCATCCTAAAAATTCATTACTCAAACTTTTAAAGGCTCCTAAAACCACACTCGAATTACAGCATAAATATAATCGTTTTGAGTATTTTCTAAAAAATAGTTTACACTGCACAAAAGAATACGCAACAAAAGAAGAAGTCGAGAAAGCATTACAACATGAACATTGGGAGGCTTTCATAGTTGGAAGTGATCAAATCTGGAATATGAACTGTTTAGACTTTAATACAGCCTATCTTCTTGATTTTAATCTATCAGGACGAAAAATAGCATATGCGCCATCTTTAGGACTTCACCCTGAAGAATTTAAAGAAGAAGACAAAAAACTTTTAGCTAAATTTATAATTAGATTCAACTTTCTCTCTACTCGAGAAGAAAGAGGAGCAAAAGTAATAAAGGAACTTTCAGGACTTAATGCAGAAGTTGTATTGGATCCAACACTTTTACTAGAAAAAGTAGATTACCAATCACTATATAAACAAAATCCAATAGTGAAAGGTAACTATATATTCTACTACTCACCTATTGACCAACCAGAAATTTTTAAAAAAGCATTATTATTGTCTCAAAATACTGGCTTAAAAATAGTAACCACACAATATCAATCCTACTACAAGGGAAAAAATATAATACACATAAACAACTGCGGTCCTTGTGAATTTCTCAATATAATTAACTATGCACATTATACAATAGGTAAATCTTTTCATCTTTTAGCTTTCTCTATAATCTTTAAAAAGAATTTTTTTATTGTAACAGGGGATACAGATAGCAGAATTACGAATCTTCTAAAGCCATTAGCGTTAACTAATAGGGCAATATCTATTGAACAAACTAAAATTATCATTCCTCCCAATATAGACTATGCTAAAGTTTACACAAAACTCAGTTATTTAAAATACAAATCAATTGAATACTTAAAAAAATCATTACAATAAAGGTATGAAAAAGATTTTATTTATAGGGATGGCAGCCACAGGAGAGGACCGTTATGCGTGGTCTGGCACCTGCTTTCAAGCTTACACAAGCCTTAAAAAAATGGGATTTGAAGTTCATTATTTATCCGCTCTTCAAAATGCAAAAAATAGTTTTATGGAAAAACTACTATACACTTATTGGGCAAAGATATATAGTATCATGCATAAAAATGTAAGACTTGATGAATCATTTTATACAGTAAAATTATTCTCTGATACATTAAAATCTTATGATTATACTCCTTATGACATAATATTCATCCCTACCTATCTAGCAGCTGTATGTGCACTTCCCAAACGTACAAAGCCTCAAGTTATCCACTTAGTAGACGCAACTGTGGACTCCTTATTTAACTATTATTCTGAATTTAGCAATTTAACTTGGCATAATCGCATCGAAGCTTCTTTCCTAGGGAAAAAAGCATTCAAGAGAAGTGATTTACTTATAGCCTCATCAGAATGGTGTAAACAAAATGCAATAAAACAATATCATATAATTCCTGATAAAATTTCAGTTATAGAGTTCGGAGCAAATATTGACCAATCCGACATTCCAGCTCAACCTAAATCACTAAATAATAAAAAACATCTAAATATTTATTGGAGTGGAGTTAATTGGCTTAGAAAAGGTGGAGATATCGCAGTTTCATGCTGCGAAGAACTTATTAAATCAGGTTATTTAGTAACACTCAATATCACAGGAATAAAGGAACTTCCAAAAGAACATTTAAATAAAGACTTTATTAAAAACCATGGTTTCCTTAACAAAAACAAAAAAAATGAATACCAAAAACTTATATCAATAATGAAAGAGCAAGATATATTTCTCTTTCCATCTAAAGCTGAATGCAGCAGTATTGCTATATGTGAAGCCAATGGATTTGGGTTACCATGTTTCGTTTATGATACAGGAGGAACAAAAAATTACATTACCAACGGAGAAAATGGATATATGCTACCACTAGAAAGTTCTGGTAAAGAGTTTGCACATAAAATAATAAGCTGTATAAAATCTCATGAACTAGAAAAATTGAGTTATGGAGCTGTAAAACAATATACAGAGAAATTAAACTGGAATGTTTGGGGAGAAAAAGTAAAACAAAAAATAGAAACTCTAAATGATTAAGTTAGCTAAAGAATATGAGTGCACGGGATGCGGTATATGTGCTTATAAATGTCCCAAACAATGCATAAAAATGACTCCCAATATGGCAGGGGTTATTTATCCCCAAATAAATAAAGACATCTGCATTGAATGTCATTGTTGTGAAAAGGTTTGTCCAATTATCCACCCCCCTATTAACAATTATCCACTAAAGTGCTATGCCGCATGGAATAGTAATCAACAAGAGAGGAAAACTAGCGCCTCAGGTGGTATAGCTATAGGAATTTACAAATGGGCTATTAAGCATAATTATTTATGTATAGGCGTTTCTATGAATTCTGATTTTTCCGCAACATTTAAAATAGCCCAAAATGTAGACCAATTGTCTAACTTTAAGAATTCAAAATACGTTTTTAGTGAACCGTATCTTATATATCCCAAACTATCAGAACTCTTAAAAGAAGGTAAAAAAGCCATTATTATTGGGTTACCATGTCAAATAGCCGGTTTCAAAAAAATTTTTAGCAAATACAACGTAATCTTTATAGACCTTGTCTGTCATGGTACAGTTCCAACTCTTTATTTGCAACAGCATATAAATTACATAGAAAAAATAATAAGAAATAAAGCAACCAGAGTCTCTTTTAGAGCCCCAGAAAAAGGGACCGAAACTTATCATTTTACTCTTTACGACAAAACAGGTAACATAATCTATAGCAAGCGTACCTCTGATGGAGAAAATTATAACTATGGTTTCCATAAAGCTGTTTGTTATAGAGAGAACTGTTATCACTGCAAATTTGCACAACCAAAAAGATGTTCAGATATTACATTAGGGGACTTCCATGGATTAGGCCGATTAATCCCTTGTGACTATAATGAAAAAAAAGTTTCTAATATATTAATAAATACTACTCAAGGAGACTTACTTATCAAAAGCATAATTCAAGATCATATTCTATATGTAGATGAAAGACCTGTAGAAGAACCCATTTTAGGAGACTCACAACTTCAACACCCCTCAAAGAAAAGCAAGCAACGTATTGACTTTGAGAAATTGATTAAATCTTCCAAGAATTTTAATTATGAGATAATTATAAAACAAGTTATCAAGAAATCAGAAGCAAGAGAAAAGAAAGATAAATTTATTCAAATGCTAAAAAAGATATATCACAAACTTTTTTAATTACAGAATACAATGAAAATAGGTATAATAACAATACATAATTCTCCAAATTATGGAGCAAGCTTACAAACTTTTGCATTATACACATACCTTGTACAACAAGGATATAACGTAGAAATTATTGATTTATTACGACCCTCTTTTAATGAATTTAAGCCAAGTAAGAAATTTAAACCATATCAACATTTTAAACCAGCTCTAAAACAAAAGATAAAAAAAGTCATAACTTTCCTATTTATAAAGCAGAAAAAAACAATTAATAAAATACCACAATATACAAACCCCATATCTTTAAATAAATTCAATCAATTTAACTCTCAACTAAAATACTCTCAACGATACTATTCAATTGATGAGTTATATAAGACCCCTCCAAAATATGATATCTATATAACAGGAAGTGACCAAGTATGGAATCCCACTCAAAATTATTGTTTAGAGCCATATTTTTTAACTTTTGTACAAAATGGGAAGAAAATATCTTATGCTTCAAGTATAGGTATCGAAGAACTAACAAAAGAAGAAAAAAAAGATTTTTCCAAATGGTTACATTCTTATAATGCAATCTCTGTCAGAGAAAATACTGCAAAAGCCTTACTCACAAATATTATAAGAAATAAAGAAATCAAAAAAGTATCTGATCCAACCTTCCTTTTAAATCCCAAATACTGGTTAGAATTATCTATCAAACCTGATATCAGAAATTATATCCTTGTTTTTACTCTCGAATTTAATTCTTCTATAGTCAACTATGCTCTTGAACTAGGTAAACAAAGTAACAAACAAGTAATAGTATTAAATCAAATCCAACCGATTTATGAGACAAAAAAATATATATCTGTATATGATGCAGGTCCACAAGAATTTCTTGGGTACATAGCAAATGCTGATTTAATATTAACAGACTCTTTTCACTGTACAGTATTCTCTATAATATTAAAAACAAAAAATTTTTACACATACATTGACCCATGGAATATACGAGGTAGCAGGATAAAAGATTTACTACAAACTTTTCACCTAGAAAATCATCTACTCAAACAAGATAAATCTCAAACTTGGGAAGAGCTTAACAGCAATACGATTAATTACTTGGATATAGAAAAAATATTTCTTAGTGAGCAACAAGATTCTAGAAACTATCTATTATCTCAACTCCATAATTAATATTTAACAATGATGGAAACAAATAACAAACAAATTATAAAGAACACACTATACTTATATATCCGAATGGGAGTAATAATGGTGTTAAGCTTTATTACTACTCGTATTGTATTAGAAAAGTTAGGAGCTTCAGACTATGGTGTATATTCTTTAGTGGGAGGTTTCGTCTCTTTATTCGCGGTTTTAAACAACATTTTAAATTCAAGTACATCTCGATTTTTAGCTTTATATATAGGAAAAGGAGATAGTCTAATATTAAAAAAGGGATTCTCAACCGCTTTTGTCATTCATTGTATTATCGCTTTAATTGTTGTCTTTTGCTTAGAAACGTTTGGGCTTTGGTTTTTAAATAGCCATCTGAATATAGATCCAAACAGAATACAAGCAGCCAATTGGGTTTTTCATATAGCTGTTATTACTACATTTTTATCAATTACACAGACACCATACATAGCCACTATAACCGCTCATGAGCACTTTAATATCTATGCAATTATGAGTGTTTTCGATGTTATTGCCAAAATAGCAATCCTATATCTTCTAATAACAATTCCAGGTGACAAACTAATTTTATACGCAATATTGCTACTGTGTGTCTCTATATGTAATATCACTCTTTATCGAATTTATTGTCTCAAACACTTTCAGGAGACAAAGTTTTCTTTGCAAATTGATAAACCTATCTTTAAAGAAATGCTCAAATTCTCTGGTTGGGGAACATTTGGTCATATAATAACAGTAATTAACTCTCAAGGTACAAATATCTTATTTAATATATTTTTTAATACCGTAATGAATGCAGCAAGAGGACTTTCGCAAACTGTTTCATATACTATAGCACAATTTGTTGGAGGATTTCTTACCGCAGCACAACCTCAATTAGTAAAATATTATGGAAAGGGTGATATTGAACATTTTACCAAGTTGATATTCAATGTGACTCAATATACATTATTTTTATTAGCTTTAATTGCAGTACCTGTAATTCTAGAAATTGATTATGTTATCAATCTCTGGCTAGGAGAGAATGTCCCAGACTATACTAGCTCATTTATAAAGATTACAGTAATTTGTAGTATCATATATCGAAGTAATACTATGATTGATTATGGAATCAATGCTGCTGGTTACGTTAAATTACTGAATTTACTATCAATACCTAATTATTTACTAACTATTCCTCTAGTATGGGGAGCACTATATTTAAACTTAGGACCAATAACAGCTTATTGGGTAAGTAGTATCCCCCCTCTATTAGCCTTTCTTACAAACTTATGGATTATCAATCACACAATAGGTTTCCCGAGCAAAAAATATTTCATACACATATTTCTTAAAAACATACTCTTAATAACAATAGCCTTAATTATACCTTGGTTCATACAACAAACTATGCCTAAAGGTCTAATACGATTTATAACTATATGTAGTATATCTATTTTTTCAACATTAATCTTGCTTTGGATCTTTGCGCTAAATAAAGAAGTTAAAGATCTTCTTAAAACAAAATTAAAACAATTTATATCCAAAATAAAATAACATAAAATTAAAACTTCCTTTAGCTTGTCATAATATGATTTCAATTGTAATGCCAATATTTAATGCAGAGTGCTTTCTATCAAAAGCTATTGATAGTGTAATAAATCAAACGTTAAAAGATTGGGAATTGTTGCTTATTGATGATGGAAGTAATGATTCATCACTTAATATATGCAATGAGTACGCGATAAAAGATACAAGAATAAAGGTAATCCACCAAAAAAATAAAGGCGTTTCAATAGCGAGAAAAGTTGGAATAGAATTAGCACAAGGAGAATATTCAATTCATGTCGACGCAGATGATTGGATTGATCCAACTGCTTTAGAAGATCTTTATATAAAAGCTAAAACAGAAAACGCAGATATTGTAATATCTGATTATTTTATTAATGAAAATAATAAACAATTTATATCGAGACAAAACCTCAATTCTTTTAATCCAAACTTAATTTTAATAGATATTCTTAATAACAAATTGTTTGGAGCATTATGGAATAAACTAATACGCACAAATTTATATAAGAAATACAATGCACAATTTTTTCATGGTATAAATTACTGTGAAGATGTTCTTATCTGTGCCCAAATATTAAAACATCTAGAAGTAAAAGTTGCATATTTAAATAAGGCCTTTTATCATTATACAATAAATAATAATTCTATCACCCATAAAATATCACGAAAAAGTTATGAAAGCAGAAAATTATTTCAAACAAAACTTTACGAGATACTTGTGGATCCAATATATAAAGAAGCTAAAAGTATAACTACTTTAGGAATCTTCGTAGAAGGATTCATGAATAATTGCTTAACTAAAGAAGAAATACATGACGAATTTATAAAAAATCAATATGCAGCCTTCCATTATACAAAAAGTCTAAGATGGTTAGTTGGTTATTTTTTTATTAAAATAGGCTGGTACAAATTAGCGCACCGATTCATAAAATACTAAATAATTTATAAATATGAGATATGTAGCAATTGAAGGAGGACTAGGAAATCAAATGTTCCAATACGCTTTTATTCTTGCATTGAGGGCAAAAGGTTATAAAGTCAGTCCATTACAAACAGCACAGAACTGGGAACATAAAAATGGATATGAATTAAAAAGAATTTTCAATATAAAAGACCAAACAACATGGAATATTTTATATAAAAATTTTTTTTTAAGAAAATATTTTTTGCTTACGCATAAAGCTTTTTATGGAAAGAACTTTATTTTTCAGCCCGAAGCCACATCTCAAAATCACAAATTCTATTATGGTACATGGCAAAGTGAAATGTATTTCAAAGATATCTCTAAAGAAATAATTGAAACTTTTCAATTTAACAAAGATTTAATATCTACTTATACTTTATCAATATTAGAAAAAATGAAAAATCATGTGACCGTAGGTTTGCATGTTCGAAGAGGGGACTATCTAAATAAAGCTTTTATAGACGGATTTGGTAAATGTTGTAATTTACAATACTATCAAAATGCCATACAAATAATCACTACTCAAGTAAAGAATCCTTTATTTTTAATATTTTCTGATGATATTCTCTGGTGTAAAGAGAACATAAAAGTAAAACAATGTTTATATATTGATAAAAACATCGGCGAAAATAGCTGGCAAGATATGTACTTAATGAGTAAATGTTCACATAATATCATAGCAAACAGTACATTTTCATGGTGGGGAGCTTGGTTAAACACTAATAAAAATAAACTAGTTATTGCTCCTAAACATTGGTGGAGTACAATTGAGAATGATGATGTAGTTCCAAAAGATTGGATTAGAATTTAAAATAAAAATCTATGATTAATAATAAGAACGACTTAAACAGATATATAGAGATGGATATGTATGTTTATGGAAGAAAACATAAATACCCAAGAATCTTTCATGACGAAACATGGAAATTTATGTTAGCACTAAGAAAACATGAATATCACCATAATCAAAAAGGATTATATCACAAAATCATGGATAAATTATGGGGGATAGTCCACCGACATTATGGTCTATTAATGGGATGGGATATACCTATAAACACTTTTGGTCCAGGATTAAAAATTAATCATTTTGGGCTTATTGTTGTAAATCAAAATGCTAAAATAGGAGCTTTTTGTGATATCCACCAAGGAGTAAATATAGGACAACACGGCAATAACCAATTCGATGTTCCAACTATTGGTGATAATGTTTGGATTGGGCCTGGAGCTAAAATATTTGGGAAAATAAGCATAGGTTCAGGAATTGCAATTGGTGCCAACGCTGTAGTAAACAACGATTTTGAAGAAAATAACATTACTATTGCCGGTATTCCAGCGAAAAAGATTAGTAATAGCGGTAACAAATATCAAAAAGTACAACCCATAATACATACAAAATGATTCCTAAGACAATAAATTATTGTTGGTTTGGGAAAAGTCCCATACCACCTAAATACAAACGATATATAGAAAGTTGGAAAAAATTTCTACCAGATTATAAAATCATAGAATGGAATGAAAAGAACTATGACATAAATTGCATTCCTTTTAGCCAAGAAGCTTATGCTGTAAAAAAATATGCTTATGTCAGTGATTATGCCCGCCTAAAGATTTTATACGAAAATGGTGGAATCTATTTTGATACAGATGTTGAAATAATAAGAAATATGGACGAACTTATAAAACTAGGTCCTTGGATGGGAATAGAAAAACATACAAACACACCACAAGCTCATGATATGGTGAATCTTGGATTAGGATTTGCAGTTGAGCCACATAATCCTATTATAAAAGAAATTATGGCATTTTATGAAAATACCCATTTTATTCTCCCCAATGGAAATATCCAACAAATCCCGATCGTTCCAATAACTAGTAATGTCTTAAAAAAATACGGACTAAAATCATCATCAAATAAACCATATAAGTGTGGAGATATAACAATCTATCCATGGGAATATTTTTGTCCTATTGAATTCATGTCAAATAAACTTGAAATTACTAATAATACTTATACTATTCATCATTATTCTGCAACATGGATGTCTTGGTTAGATAAATTAAAAATGAAAAAAGGATATTATGGAGCCAAAATAAGAAAAACACTGAGATTAAATAATTTATAATAAAACAATCTTTTATCATTTTACGAGATTATATGTATTACACACCCAAAATATCTATAATTGTTCCTATATATAATGTTGAAAAGTATTTAGCAAGATGTATTACATCATTACTAAATCAAACCCTTTCCGATATTGAACTTATTCTCGTCGATGATGAATCTCCAGATAGTTGCCCTCAATTGTGTGACAACTATGCACAAAAAGATAAGAGAATAAAAGTTATACACAAGAAAAATGGAGGATTAGGATATGCTCGAAATTCTGGTTTAGATATTGCAAATGGTGAATATATAATGTTTGTAGATAGTGATGATACAATTGAACAAGATTCTTGTGAGTTATTATATAATGCAGCTAAAACCTATAATGCAGATATTGTAAGCGGTAATTTTAATAAAGAAATTTTTCCTGGGAAATGGCTAAAAACAGAACAAAGAGAAGGATTGCAAGTTCTTGAAGGAAACGAAATCCGTAAATACATGCTTGATATGATAGCTTCTGCACCTCACTGTAAAATAGAACGATTACATCCTGTATCAGTATGTATAACTTGCATTAAAAGATCCTTAATAGAAAAGCTTAAGCTACGCTTTAAATCAGAAAGACAAGTAGCTTCTGAAGATACTATTTTCAAAGCAACTCTACTTAAGCATACAAAGAAATTAGTAAGATTACCTTATGCATTCTATCGCTATCATATAAATGAAACCTCTCTAACCCATACTTTTGATATTAGCAAGTTTCAAAGATTAAAAATATTATATAAAGAACTAAGTAAATTATTCAACAAAGATGAAGAAACCAATTTACGAATTGATAGATTTATCATATCAGATGCAAGAATGCATTTTTTGCGATTAGCCAATTCCAACAATAATAATAAATATGCACTAATAAAAGAAATGATGAATGACGATATTTGGGACTATGTTAAAGACTTCAAACCTTCATTCTACCCTATATATCAACAGATTTTTTATTACTTAATAATTTCAAAACAACCTATTTTATTATATTCTTATGCTAGATTAATAAACAAATTAAAATCTATAAAAAGATGAAGAGAATAGCAATTATTACATTTTATTATGGACAATTTAATAAAATGATGGATTTTTGGTTCCATTCTGTAAGTAAAAATCCAACCATCGATTTTTTCATGTTTACAGATTTGCCAATTCATAATAAACCTCAAAACCTCAAAGTTATAAATATTTCTTTTAGTAAATTAATTAGCTATACTCAGGAAAAGTTTGATTTTAAAATTTGTGTCCCAGAACCATATAAATATCCAGATTTTAGACCTGCTTTTGGCGAAATATTCTCTGAGTATTTGACTAATTATGATTTTTGGGGATTTTGTGATACAGATTTAATATTGGGAGATATTAGAGCCTTTATGACAGATGAACTATTGGATCAGTATGACAAATTCCTTGCCTTAGGACATTTTACATTATACAGAAATACAGTAGAAGTAAATTCCACGTATAAGAAATGTAAAGAACCAAATTACAAACAGGTATTTACATTTGGAAGAAATAGTGCTTTCGAAGAATATTTTGGAACGAGTAGATATTGGGATAAATATCTTCCTGAAAGGTTCTACCAAGCAATTCCCTTTGATGATTTAGATTGCTACAAATATGCTTTTACTCCTTTATTCAAAAAAAATATCGGAAAACATTTCATATATTCATATGAGAATGGAAAACTATTTAGAATATATGAACTAAATAATAAAATAGGCAAACAAGAAATTATGTACGTACATTTTCAAAAAAGACAAATGAAAATAGAAACTTCAGTACATGAAAAATTTATGATGGTTCCTAACTCATTTATAAATTATATTAGCAATCTAAATTCTAATAATCTAAAACATTTCGATGTGTCACACAGATTTTATCCACACACTCTCAAACTACAATTAAACAGAATCTATAATAAAATAAAAAAGATTCACACTGCTCTTCATCCTAGTGAGTTTGGAGTCCCCATATTACCAAAAGATGGTGCGGATTATTACAAAAAGAAATAAATCTATAATTTACATACAAATTCCTTATACATGAGAACTTTATGAATAATACAAAAAGACTTATTTATTTTACTATATACTGGATTTGTCTTAGTTCTCTAATCAATCGATATATATGGAACAACCCTATTATCACACTACTTCCTGATATATTAGTAATTGTTTTGTTTCTGCACAAACCTATTAACATTAAAAATATATCCCAATTAATAGGGAGAAATATCACAGCTACACTGATAATACTCTTTACAATAGGTACATTATCAGCCATTATTAACATAACACCTATAACCTGCTTCTTATGGGGATTCAGAATGTTAGTACGCTATCCATTATTGTTTTATATAATATATCAACACTTCAATATTAGAGATGTATTTATACTTAAAAAAAACTTATATCAATCTTTTTGGATAAATGCTTTTTTCATTGTTTTACAATTTTTTCAAGGCACTACAGGGGATACCATGGGAGGTATTTGGAGTGGGAACGGTATTTTAGCCGTCTATA
>OOBS01000036.1_pt1 | contig 91653 bp, 79 predicted proteins | sample 1671381 | NCBI WGS metagenome assembly OOBS01 (sample SAMN06348151, study PRJEB24527) | human gut metagenome | biome: human gut; feature: ankylosing spondylitis patient; material: feces | host: Homo sapiens | place: China | collected 2015-10 | reverse complement strand
CAAGAGTGCTTTCTCAAAAACATTATCTTTTCCATTCACCAATGTACAAGTATCTTCCAAAGCCTCACGAATCTGGAATTCATTATCAAGAGGGCGATAATTGGTTCCCGTGATACCAACACGACGATGACGGATATTTCTATCAACTTCCAACTCCTTTGTCAGGATAGAATGAATATCCTCTATTCGATGCACGGATAGTTCTTTCAAATAATCTGGTATGTCAAGCACAAAATCAAGTGCATCCTTATGGTTAAGCAACATGATAGCTTCTTCTTTTGTCTTCCCGGAAGCCGTCTGCTTATCTTTTAACAATCGCTCAGTTTCTAAAAGAGAATAGGTATTGCCTTCTATTTGTGAGGATTTCCAGAACAAATCAACTCCAAGACGTTCCATTTCCTTACGATATTCCAATTCTGTCATACCTTCAGTATTTTTTTTAAACTCCATTTGTGCTGCATTCAACACTTCAAGTTCTTCTTTTGTGAAAATCTCCACCTTAGGCAGAACATTACGAATCAAATCAAAGTTGAAAGATTCTTGTACTTCGCGTTCATCAATATCTTTATCAAAATAAGTTGCTAAATCCAAAGGCATTGTTACGTGAGCCTGTGGAGTAAGTTTGTACTTCGTAGCAGGACCACGTCCAGCCGTCTCAATATTTCCCTCCTTAACAGCGGCAGAAAGTAACCTTTTCATTGTACTATCACTGGGAGCTTTCGTAAGCCCCGCCATAATCTCTGTCCTATTTGCCAAGGGATGATAATGTAAAAACTGTAATATTTCTATATCTATTGTCATATTCTTTATTTATTAATCGGCTCAAATTTACTCATTTTTTGTCAATAATCGGGTTCGTTTGAGCCGATTTTGTGTATATTTAACGGGCTTTTGAGCCGATCGACCAATAGTGTAGTTTATACATTTTCTATATCATTTCATACAATCCATCTGCAACGATTTGCTTATGGCATATACATGGCCTAATTTTGTATAAAAAAGCAATGAAGAAAGTATTAATAGTTATTGGAGTGTTAGTTTTGGCTGGTATGATTTTAGTTGGTGTCGTATGGTGGTATTCTCGCACAAGCAACCCATGGAATTATTGACAAACAATATAATATTATTCGTTTTTTGGCGTATATATTATATGACCTTTTGAAGTAATAACTATGTACAATTTGTAAGGATTAAATGGAAAGACTTAAAATTATTACATCCGTAGGACTGTTTAGGGTGCCAACGGACGACATTGCCTATATAGAAGCTTCTGGCAACTACTGTGACGTGCATCTCTTCAACGGAGAGTCGGTGACGATGACGTTCCAGTTGCACTACTTTGTGGAAGCCTTTAACAAGCTGAAACAGAATTTCTTTACGCGTGTTGGCAAGAGTCTGATAGTAAACACAAATTATGTTTACGCCATCAACATTACCAACCAAGATTTGAAGCTCATGGATCATCGCATGAATCAAGGGTTTAGGTTAAAAGCTTCGAAGGAAGCACTCAAGGAGTTAAAGACAATTTTGGAACAGGAAAAGTAAATGATTATGAAATATACAGAAGGTAACGACATACAGGAGAAGCCTATTTTCGCGATAGAGAATGATGATAACAGCACTTCTTCACAAGAGCTTCTCGACGAACCCACGATTATTATAGAGAGTAGTGGCGAAATGGAGCACAGCACTTCGTCGGATTCCATCAAAAAGCGAGGTGGGTTGCCGAAGTGGAGTTTGGCTATCATGTGGTTTGTGGCAACCGTGGTGCTTGTATTTGGCTGCTACAAAGCCATACGCCTCTACAACTACTATTATAATATAGGTGTGAGTATTTCGGTATCGCCGAAGGACAACATCAAGAAATTGGACAGCATGCAGGCGCAGAACGGTTCTTCGTCTGTCGTGCTTAAAACCGACTCTGTGCTCGGTGTTGCGCTTAACATCTACGAGTTGCACAACGTGAAGGCAGAACTAACACTTGTAGAACCCGACACCGCCGACTGTAGTGTGCTGATGTACACCCGTACTGCCGACTATACCGCCATGGGCAAGTATCTCGGCTCGTTGGTTGTCGACGGCGAGCAGAAACGGAGCGATGTGTCGCGTCTGGGCTATTGCGCCATAGCCAAGGGCAACATGGTCATCGGCATATCTCGTTTTGACGATATGTGCGAGCACATGGTAGAGCGTGACGGCTCTTATTTCCGCCAGTTTGTGCTTGTGTCCAATGGCGAACTGCCCCAGCGTTTCTTCCTGCATGGCAAGGTGGAACGCAAAGCCCTTGCACGTACCGCGGACGACCGCCTTTGCATCATTGAGACTCCTCACCCCGAAACACTGTGGGACTTCGCTGATGCTTTGCGCGAATATGGCTATGTGGATGCCATATACCTTACCGGTGGCAACGAGAGCGGTTTCTATCGTGCTCCCGACGGAACCCCATACTTCACGGAGAAAGCCGCAAAGTATCGTACGGATAAGCACCACGCTGTAGCTCCTTGGCTGGTGCTTAGGAAGCGATAATTGCCAAGATATACAATAAACCCGTCATCTTGTACAAGTCACCTCGGAAAGTTTCTCGGTTCAGAAAAGCCACACTACCTTTGCATTGTCAATAAGACAAAACCATTAAAAAACGATAGAAGACAATGAAGAAGTTAATGATTATGCTGCTGATGGTTGTAGCAACCAGCACAGCAAGTTTTGCAAAGGGTAGTAACGACAATGTACAGACTGCTGCCAAGAAAGTGGTTCAGACAGTGAAGAATGCTCCTTCGGGCACTACTTATGGGGTGGTGGAAGTGACCAAGAGCCATATCGTGGTGAACACCCCTCTCGGCCGTTACAACATCAACAAGAATGAAGACGGAAGCTTCTCTTTTATGGGTATGACTGCCAAGCTCATTGCAGTAAAGAATGGCGTGTACAAGGTGCAGACTTCGTTTGGTACGTTCTGCGTAGACACGCGCAAGGCTACTGTAACAAAGCAGTAAGCAGACAAAGCCTACATGAGGCTACTCTTTTGAGTGTCGCCATGTGGGCTTTAGTTTTTTAATACATTAATGTTGAGTGTCATATGCAGAAATTTATTAGAATTGCCTTGCCATGGGTATACTTTGCTGTTATGGTATGGTATTTATTTTTTGACGGCAGCAATTATCTGGATTTGAAATGGTTGGTTGGTGTTGCAGGTATCGGTGCAGTTTGTTATATTGGGTTGTATGTGAAGCTTCACAAGTTGCTACAGAAGCAGAAAGAGGAACATCTTTGTCTGTTGAAGAAACAGGCAAAACAGGCAGAAGAGGCTGTTGCACCCGAATTGGAGAAGGTAAAGGGCAACAGGCTGAAGAAGGAGATGATAAAACGCCGTATGGTAAAAGAATATCTTGAAAAGAACACCGACTATTATGCGAATGCTTATGACAACAACGCTATTAGTAAGGTGCAAGATTGGATATCTTCTCTTTGGTGGAGTCTTTATTGGCTTTGTTTGCCTTTTGCATCCATAATCATTTGGGTAATTGTTGCCATACTAATGGCATTGTTATTTTATTGGTCGTTCTCAACCGAAATGGCTATATGCTGCGCATTTTCCGTTGCTGCAAGCATCATTTTGGTATGGCGGCGCTATTATGTGTTGGCTCCTATAGCCATAGGTCTTGCGGTAATCCTTCTATATGGGCTTTTAAATGCAGGATTAGATGGTGTGGAAATGCGTGCTTTCCACATGGTGGTAGAAAACGAAGGATATATATTCCTTAGCCCATTCCATGCAGAAGACACCATGTGGGGCAGTAGTGTTATGCTGTCTATCACAAGTATTGGTCTAACCGTGTATCCATGGTTGAAGAAGAAGACGTTGGTGATGTGTGTAGGATTGGTCTTCATTGTCGTATATGTAATACGTCTCGGTGTTCAAACGAATATGATACTCACTATTCCAACGTCATATATGTACTATCTGTATGTCTTGTTGTGTGCCATCAATGCCGACTTAGCTGTTATGCTTGATATTTCGTACAACGCTGCATTTATAGTGATATTCGTTTACTTGGCATGGCTGTTCCCCGTAATCTTCGCTCTGCCTGCTTTCATAAGGTTGTGGAAGGGAATGGGCGAACTTAAAGAACGGTCGCCGTTGTATAAAAAAGCCAAATATAGACGTCTATACTATGTTTGTCTTGCATGGCTGATAATGAATGCCTTGGCAACAACTTTAGTATGGGGACGATTTATCGGTATATCTACGGAAGAATGTGCATCGATTTTGGTAAAAAACACTCAATACTTATCAGGGGTTACTGGTATAGGGTTTTGTGCAACGAACTTCATCGTCTATTGTGCGCCTATCTTGACCAGCGCGCTTTTCAGTTGGATATTATTCGCAATAACAAAGAGACAAATTAAATTGAAGGATGACATTTCATAAACCAAACATACAAGAGAACGATGAACAAGATATATATCATATTGCTGGTTGTCATAGTGCTGCTGATTGTTAGCATCCCTTTTGTGCCTCCCATTTATAACAGGTACACTAAGCCATTGTATAAGAATTACGTCGATGCCAAGGAATGGTATGGCAAGGTGGATTGCGAGAATCTCTCGCAAGTACGAGACTATTGCGAGCGACGAGGGTATAGCACGGACTATTATATCCTGGTGGATTTCTCTATTCCATCGGGCAAGAAGCGGTTCTTTATCTACGATTTGCAGCATGGAAAGCGTGTGTTGAGCAGCTATTGTATGCACGGCAGTGGAAAGGGCAACACAGATGCCAAGCCTAAGTTCAGCAATGAGGTCGGTAGCGGCTGCTCCAGTCTTGGACGATATGTGATGGTAGGAAAGGGTAGTAAGTTTAAGAAGAGCATCCGTCTTCGTGGGCTTGACAAGACCAACTATCTTGCCGAGACTCGTGGTATCTTGATTCATTCAGCAGGAAAAGTCACAAGATTCTCTGGCGATAGGGAGTATATCCCGATAGGTTCCGAGAGCCGTGGCTGCTTTACGGTATCGAGAGACTGTATGACGAAAGTGATGGAGATGTATCGTGGAGCTTCTAAGCATAGGCCTGTGATGATTTTTGCTAAATATAAATGACAAGTATACAACATCTTTCAATGCCTATAAAAGTTATGTAACATCTTGAAAATAAATGATGCTACATAAAGCTACAACTTTCAGAGTCATATTTGACTTATAGGCATTTGAATAATAATGGTAAGATAGTGGTCATGGTGTAGTATTATCCCCCTTTCATAAGGGCAATCGGAGGAAAGTTAGATTCAGTACGGCATAACTCATTGGAAATCTTGCATTATTCAGAGGATTGAGACGATGGTTTTACAAACGTTTGCATAGCTTTTTCCCCATATTCTCCATTCCTCCTAATATAGCGTAATGCAAAAATACATATATTTGCGGTCGAAAAAAACACAAAAAACGAGGATAGTCTTGGTTCTGCATAATGTGCAGGACCTGCTCTACTAACATAAAACGTAGCATATTTATAAATAACACAATAATACTGAAAAGGTGAAAAAGTTAACTAAAAGCCTATTTGTCCTTATGTTGATGCTTGGGACAATGTTGGAGATGAAGGCAGCAGATGTATATCTGCTTACAGCTTAAACAATCAATGGTAGCGTTGGTAAGTATGAAGTGCCAAGCAACCATCAGCTTGCTCAGAACACTCTTTCCGCAGGAGAAAGCGGTGAGCCTGTTGCACAGTCTGCAACAGATGTCGAACCGGGTTACTATCTCGTGGGCAATTTCTTCTCGCCATATAATAAAGGTGGAGAATATAATCCGGGAGGCGACGGCGCAACGATAGACTATAAAAACCATGTGTATTTCAAATTCGAACAGCAAAAAGACAAGAGCTATGCGTTCAGCATCCCGGCATGCCTCACGGCACATGCACAGATTCTTGCTGTTGACGAGTTGGACAATAAGATGGTTTACGGACCGGGCGAGGTATTCAACCTGCATGGTGCAAAGGATAATACCAGCGCATTGCCGTCAACAAACGGAACTGTGGGAACTATTTGTGGAACAACAGGGGCAAAGACACTTCTCGGTTCTGCGACAATGGCAGAGGGCAACAACTACTGGAATCTCGTGACCCGCAATGACAAAGTGACAGACGACGATGGCATGTATACCTTCAGCTTTACGCTTGACAAAGACGGAAACCCCTCCGACTGGCAGGTGAAGCATGATGCCAATACACGTGTGACTTATTTTATTGACAACATGGAAGGGGCTACGGCGCAGCCGCTCTATGACACTCGTATAGGTGGCAAGGGACCATTCAGTGACAATATGGAAACTCCGCTCTATTTTGATGGTTCCAACAGCTATTGGGCAATCGATTATATTGTGAATGACGTATCCACTACAGGGATACTTGCTCAGGCTATAACGGCAACGTCAGATATTCATGAAACAGGGAGCGTACACAATAATTCCGGAACTCACGATAAACTCTTCTTCCTCGGCAACGGAGGTGTTGACTACAATTCTACCAACGAGTATCGTGACAAGGTATGGGCTAACCAGAAACCTTTCACCCTTAATCTGCACGGTATAAAGAGAATAAAGTATAATCCTAACCAAGGAAACAACGATTTGTCAATGCAAGACGGCAGTTACGGTCTGTCGGGCAGTATACAGGTAATCAGCGGCAATGCTGCCGATGCTGACGTCCTGATAAAAACCATGTCTATGATAGGCGATGCCGTGGAAGAAACTTATGATGCAGTAACGGGCAAATGGAAGTACACTTCTACCGCAGGAGACATGAAGTATGATGACAACGAGCGTTGCTTCTCGCTGACGATATCTACTGTAGACGCAAAATACGCCAAATCGCATTTCAGGTTTGTTGCCAACCATGACGCAGACCAGAACTGGGGCGAGACGGACGGCAATATTACAAACAATACCGGATTTGCAAGACCTACTTATGATGCCGCCGATGATGGCAACCACTCATGTATGGCTGACGATGCAAACGACGTGCAGTTCCGTACAACGGCGAGAGAGAAAGAGGAGGGCTTCGGAAGCACAACTCCTAATAAGAAGGATATCCTCTGGAACCGTCCCGCAGGAATATGGACGATAAGGTTCTACCCAGAGCTTGACAAGGATGGTAAAGACATCTCCCGCTATACCATATCAGAAACAAAAGTCATCAAGATACCTTTCACCTATTGTTTAGGGAAGTTCATCCGTACATACAGCAACAATGTGGCAATGGCACCTGTCGACGACAACGTGAAAGTGTATGAGGCATATCGCTACAAAAAACCGGAGAATGCAGGAGACCCACTTTCAGAGCGTATGGGGACTGTTTATCTTCGTCAGCTCAAGTACATTCCGGCAAATATGGGAGTGGTACTCGTAGGGGAAGTGCCTAAGGGAGAATCATACTCAGACTATGCCACACTGAATTTCTCCTTGAGGGAAGCACCGGCTGAAATGCCGTTAGAAGGTGATAATTACACGGCAGTGTGGACAAAGGCAGACGAGTATGCCGGTCAAGAATGGAACAACTATCTCAAGCCGACAGTCACGGCTATCGACAAACTTGGAAATGCTGATACCGATGCTGATGGAAAAATACTCCATCGCTTCTTCGGTCTTGCAAACTTCCATTCCACTAACTATTACAAGCAGAATGGGACAGGAGACGACTATATCGGTTTCTTCCGCCTTACGCAGAATGGCAGAAGCGGCGCAAACAAAGCTTACTTGAGTATTCCGGCAAATACTGTTGTAGACGATGGGGTAGGAGTGAAGTTCGGGTATATTGACTTTAACGGACAGTTCCTCGGAAATGAGACGGACGACTCGAAAAATCCGTCGCTTGTCAAGATGGCTATTGTCTTCGATGACGAAGATGATGGCGGAAGCACTACTACTGTAACGGAAGTCAAGCCGAATAGTACAGACGCCGACGCATCGTTCTATACCCTTCAGGGAGTAAAGGTGTCACGTCCTGTCAAAGGAGTGTATATCCATAATGGAAAGAAATTCATCAAATAAAAACTAAGGATAAATGAAAAACTATATAAAACCTGAAGTCAAGGTGTATAAAGTTAGAATCGAGTCTCTTCTTAGTGGAAGCGGTTCTAAAGCTGGAGGACAGATAGACTGTGGGTGGGCCCCAAAACGTGACTATTCACTCTTTGATGAGGAAAATGATGACGGACATACTGGTAGCGGCGGTCTTTGGGATGACGAAGACTTTGAAGATTGAATGAAATATTCTGAATAAATGTAGTTTTAGTTGCGTTAAGCAATCCGGTTAGTAGTGAGACAATCTGTAAATAGCTTTAGTGGATATTATCCCTAAAAGCTCTTGCAGATTGTCTCTTTTTCGTTATAAAAAAGTGTGTATTTGGTTGATTATTCGTTAGAAGAAGTCTTGCAATGCCTTTGGCTTGTTATCAAAGAAACAATATGCTCCCAAGGCAGAAATAAGGTTCATGATAAAGTTGCTTACAGAGCTATGGCGTGAGTGTACAATCTGTGTACTATCGTATCTATGGAGAGAAGGATGGAACAACAAAAGAATATCATCATGATATTGCTTTTGATGAGCTTGGCGATGTACTTGACTCAATGATAGGCATAATTTGTCTACGGCTCCGCCGCCATAGCGTGTTCCTCTTCGGGCAGCGCATAGCGCTTGACGCTATGGTCTTTTAGGAAAATGCTGTTGAGCGTGAACGCCAATGACTCGAGTGTTTTCTCTCTGACAGCAGGCTTCAGCTGACACTCCCACACCGTGATGCAATGCCAGCCCATCTGGGCGAGTTTGCGCTGCTCCTCTATGTCGCGTGCATGGTTGCGCTCTATCTTCGCTTGCCAGAACTCGGCGTTCGACTTCGGTAGCACATGGTATTTGCAGTTCTCATGCCCGTGCCAGAAGCATCCGTTCACGAATATCACCGACCGGTACTTGCGCAGCACGAGGTCCGGTCTGCCGGGCAGACGTGGGTGGTTGAGCCGATAGCGGAACCCTCGGCTGAACAGGAACTTCCTCACCGTAATCTCTGGCTTGGTGCCCTTTCCTCGTATCGATGCCATGCAACGGTGGCGTTGCTCTTTTGTCAGTTTGTCCATTGTCAGTTTATCTGCCGCCCCATCTCATTCCGCATTCCATGCAGACATGCGTGCCGTCAGAGTAGATAGTTTTGTTTATATCTGACAAAGATAATGATTTGTTTTTTTAGTAATGCAATAAAAATTATTTATAAACGTTATGATATATAAATAATGTGTAATAGTTAATAATCCTGACTACTGGAAGTAAAAACAACTAAAAACAAACAAATAGTATGAACACAGACAACCAGGGCATATATGATGCCCGCCAACTGGGCAAGCCCAAGTTTGCAATTCTCGGCATCCAGCATCTGTTTGCCATGTTCGGAGCCACCATTCTCGTTCCGCTCATCACAGGGCTTGATGTTAGTGCCACGTTGCTCTTCGCTGGTATCGGCACGCTTATCTTCCATCTTGTTTCCAAACTGCAAGTGCCCGCATTCCTCGGTTCCAGCTTCGCATTCCTTGGAGGCTACGCATCCGTAAAGCAACTATGCGTGGCGCAGGGCTTAACCGACGAAGTGGCACTCAACTACGCCTGCATTGGCGTTGCTGCTGCGTCGTTGCTCTATTTCGTGATGGCGTTCCTGCTGAAGATGTTCGGCACGGAGAAGGTGATGCGCTTTTTCCCGCCGGTAGTTACCGGTCCGATGGTCATCGCTATCGGTCTTACGCTCTCCGGCTCGGCAATCGGCAACTGCCAGCAGAACTGGCTGCTTGCCGTTACAGCCATTGCTATCGTCATCGGCACGTCTATTTGGGGCAAGGGCATCATCAAGATTGTGCCTATCCTGCTCGGTGTCGTGGGTTCGTATGCTTTGGCTGCTGCGTTGGGTGAGGTCGACTTCTCGAAACTTGATGAGGCTGCGTGGATTGGTCTGCCCATAGATATGGATCGCACGGCTATCTCTGTAATGAAAGACCCCAACTTCGACCTTGTCGTGACATCGATAATCGCCATTTTCCCTATCGCCTTCGCCACAATCATGGAGCATATCGGTGATATGTGTGCCATCCAGAGCACCGTGGGCAAGAACTTCATCAAGGAGCCGGGCTTGCATCGCACACTCTGCGGCGACGGACTTGCTACGTTTCTCGCCTCTGTGTTCGGCGCTCCTGCCAACACTACATACGGCGAGAACACCGGTGTGCTCAACCTCACCAAGGTGTTCGATCCGGCTGTCATCCGCCTTGCAGCCTGCTTCGCCATCGTGCTCAGTTTCTGCCCTAAGTTTGCCTGCCTCATCGGTCTGATGCCAGCCGCTACAATCGGCGGTGTGAGCCTCATTCTCTATGGTATGATTTCGGCTGTAGGTGTGCGCAACCTCGTCGAGACATCGGTCGACTTCTCGTCGTCGCGCAACGTGTTCGTAGCTGCGCTCATCATGGTTGTGTCTATCGGCGTGCAGTATGGCACGGATGGTGGCGTTAAGATCGGTTCTGTAGCCTTCTCTGGACTGGCTCTCGCTGCTCTCGTCGGCATCTTCCTCAACGCTATCCTTCCCGATCAGCTCGGCATGAAGGTGAAGAGCTTCAACGGTAAGGAGAAGAAATATAGAAAGTAATCGGTTTGTATGAACATTGAGCAAGTGAGAGACTTTACGTTGTCGCTGCATGGCGTGACTGAAGACCAGCCGTTCGGTGACGACAACATCACCTTCCGTGTTGAGGGCAAGATATTCCTGTGTCTTTGGCTTGGCGACGGCAAGTGCGACGTGTGCGGCAGAGCGTCGCGCTTTGCCTGCAAGCTGCTGCCCGACCGCAACGAGGAGCTCCGCGACCGTTACGACGCCGTCACTCCAGCTTTCCATTGGAACAAGAAACACTGGAGCGACGTGTATTACGAACTGCTTGACGCCGACCTCGTCACAGCGTTGATAACCGAGTCGTATCGGCTTATCATCAGCAAACTGCCAAAGGCGGTGAGAGTGAAGTACGAATCGTATTAGGGTATTTCGTTTTTCACGATATCAAGCATCATATATCAAGAAAAATATCAACCTTTGCAACCATGATTACAAAACAACCGATAATACTTCTCAACTTTACGGGCGTGTACGACTACGAGGCGTTTGCTTCGAGCCCGTGCATCACGCACGTCGACTGCCACGACATCAGCGGTGTTGACTGCTATTGCGACGAGGAGGCGATGGCGGAGCTGCGCCGCCGATTGGCACCTTACCCTGCCAAGGCACTGCACTTCATCGATTCGGGCGATTTCCATTATCTCACGGAGTATTGGGTGTCGCGTCTCTGCGAGCCGTTCTCGTTGATAGTGTTCGATCACCATCCTGACATGCAGCAGCCGCAGTGGGATGGTGTCGTGTCTTGCGGCGGATGGGTGTCGGACGTGCTTCGTAACAACCCGTTCGTGCGCAACATCATCGTTGTCGGTGCGTCCGACGAACTGATAGCGCAGATTCCCGACGCGCTTAGGGAGAAGATCGTGTTCTACAGTCAGTCGGAGATCGACCACCATCGTGCGTGGCCTTCCAAGGCTGGCAGTCTAATTCACGAGCCGGTGTATATCTCCATCGACAAGGACGTGCTCAGAAAGCAGGATGCCGTTACCGACTGGAGCAACGGCGATATGACTCTCTTGCAGTTGCAGGCGGTGCTGCGCATCATCTACGCTCACGAGCGAGTGATCGGCGTAGATATCACGGGCGAGTGCTCTGCCTCTCTCGACTATCTCTCCGAACTGAAAAGCACTGCTGTAGACAACCGCGCCAACGAGGAGCTGATGCGGATGATTTGCCAGCACGACTGCGGATAGAAAAACGCTGCGTTTGCGGGGCTGATAGTGATACTGGTATCAATAAAAACACTATAATTCATAGTTTTCTCGTTATGCATAGATCCAAGAACTCTTTCCTTGAGTGGCTTGTCTACTCGCTTATCTTCTTCTTCCTGTACGATATCATCTGGATATTGGTAGACCTGACCGACTTCCTACAGTCGGTAAGCGGAATGTATCCTGAATTGCTTGTTGACTTTGCACTCTGCGGTTTGTTCTCGCTTTCGAGTTTGTATCTCAACCGATGGCTGTTCAGACAGCGGCGCTTTTGGCGCGAAGGGCAGACCCACCGTGTGTTCGTGCAGAACGGACTGGTGGTGTTGGGCTTCAATCTGCTTATTGCTGGTGGCTGCGAACTGCTGCTGAGCCTTGTAGCACCTAAGCTTATGATGCAGGATATATGGGGAACGTCTTTTCTATTCGGACTGATAGCGAGTCTTGTAGCACTCATCCACCTTTCGATGCACTTCTCCGATATGATTGTTCTGAAAGGCAAGGAGAACCTCGCCTTGCAGAAGCGATACCTTATGATGCAGTTGGACCCACATTTCGTGTTCAACAGTCTTAGTTCACTTGCCGGAATGATAGGGGAGGACCCGAAGATGGCTGAGAACTATGTCGTGAAACTCTCACATATCTACCGCTACATACTTCAGCATATCGACAAGGAGTATATAACCCTTGCCGACGGCACCGACTTCATCAAGTCGTACCTCGGCCTGCTCAACATGCGCTACGACAACGCCATCGTCTTGCACGCTGACGATTTGCACGGCGACCGCGACGAATGCATCCTCTCGCTGAGTCTGCAGCTTATCATCGAGAATGCCGTGAAGCATAACTGCCCGCAGAGCGGCATCGAACTTCATGTGTCTCTTGGTCGCCAGGGCGACATGCTCGTCATAAAGAACAATCGCATATACGCCAACCACAACAACGACCAAAGTGTAGAGTCTTACGGCATAGGCATCAGCAACTTGAAGCAACGCTATCGACTGGAGGGCGAAGCAGAACCGGAGTTCATAGCCCATAAAGATTCATTTGAGGTGCGACTGCCAATCATAAAACGAAAACAATAGAAGAACGATGCAAAAGGTTTTGATTATAGAAGACGACCATTTCAGCGCAAGACGTCTGAAAAGGCTCATTATGGATATTGACGACACGATAGACGTGCATGGACCGCTGAAAAGTGTGCGGAGGTGACAGAGGAGCTTGCCGCCAACAACGACTATGACCTTATCTTTTCCGACATCCGACTTGCCGACGGTGACGTGTTTGAAGCGTTCCGCAAGGTAATGCCACAGTCGTTCGTGGTCTTCACCACGGCTTACGACGAATACGCAATGGAGGCGATAAAGAACAACGGACTCAACTATCTGATGAAGCCGATTGACGCTGACGAGTTGCGTGCCGCAATCGGCAAACTGCGGCTTAATCGCAATGCACAACAGTCTGCCGTAGTGAGTCCTCTGCGCGACGTGCTTAACGACACACGCCAATACCGCGAGCGCTTCCTAATCACGAAAGGTGACGAGCTTTGCATGCTCTGCGTCGATGACATAAGCTACATCAATATGCGCGACAACCGAATCACGGCGTTTACCGTCGACGGCACATCCTATCCGCTGTCCATGAGCATGAACGACCTGGAGCAGGCTTTAGACCCTTCCCGTTTCTTCCGTCTCAATCGACAGTATATCGCCAACATTAATGGCATCAGGAAAATTAGCTTTTACTTCGGTTCTAAACTGATGGTGAAGCTTAAAGGCTGCGAGGATGACAATATCGTAATAAGCAAGGAAAAAGCGGCGTTGTTTAAAAAATGGTTGGAGAAATAACAAGAGGGTGTGCATTCTATGTTTCTTGCGTAGAATGCACACCCTCTTGTTATATAATGTCGTTAAAACGTTACATCGACGTCAAAAGAGATTGAATGGCGGATGCTGTTGCTGTTATAGTATATATTGCAAGATTATTGTTTTGCAGCATCTTGTACAAACTTGAATTTGTCAAAAGTGTTTCCTGCTTCCACGCAAACCGTGAAGGAACGTGATGTGTTCGTTTCGTTGCGATTGATAATAACCTTTAGTTCGTTGTCCTCTATCTTGACGAGATACCAGCCTCCGTCAAACTCCTTGTATGAAGTGTTTTCCTTGAATTTTCCTTCTTCCTTCACGCTGGCAATCCAAAAACTTTTGTAGTTTTTGCAGGCAAACAGGCAACTTCCTCCTTCGGCTTCCACTTTCAGTTCGCCGTTCTTCAAGCCCGACGGAACCGTGCTCCACTTCATAGGGTCGGCAAGTCCTACTGGGTCAGACGATTCGCAGCTTGTCAGTGACATTACGCCTACCAACAAGCATAACAATAGTTTCTTCATATGCTTATTTGTTTAAATTGTTTGAAAATGTTCTGGTCTGCTTAGAACGACCAACCGAATCCTATGTACGGGAAGAAAGCAGCCTTGTTGAGTCCGTACTTGTCGCCAAAGTTGAACGACGGCGAAACGCCTACACGAAACATGAAGCCGTTGGGGCGCTGATAGCGGTAGCCGATGTCTCCGAAGAAGAAATAACCTAATTGAGTTTTTGATGAAGTGTAAAAATCAATTTTAGGAGAAGTTTCGTCTGTATTCTCCCCACCTGGATACCACCCTGTATCTTTTACGTATCCAATAGTTTCCTTTACTTGATATACACCAAGACTCGCACCGAAGCCCAGCTCCAGTTTGCTGTTCTTCTTTCCGAGCAGATAGTTTAGCTCCAACGGAACACCAACGCCATTGATTTTCTGGTCGAACAAACCTGAAGTGTTGCCATAGCCATAGCCAATACCCACACGGTAGCCTAAACCAGAGTTTCCATTGAATCTGCTGTCGTAGTTGATGCCTGCAATAGTTTGGGCACCAAGTAATTCTACAGACAGGCTGCGTGTCTTCTGTTGTGCCATTACTGCCGAAAAACAGCATAATGCAAATAGTGATAATACAATCTTTCTCATTATATATTTTATCATATGTTTATTGTCGGTGGATATTAGTTTGCTTCAACATAATGCCCTAAACGGTCGGGTCTGTTTCCATCGGTAAAGAGGTAGACTATTCCGTCAGGGGTTTCAACAATAGAGACCTCAGTATAGGTGAAATCAGGGTAGTCAGCGTGTAAGGATTCCAATACGTTGCTTGGTACCGTTGTACCTTTCGACAAGGGGTAACAGGTTTCTTTCCATGTCGTACCCTTGCGGGACGTTTTGAAGTATACGGACTTCAACACGCCGTCGTGCATGATGAGATAGTTGTCATCACCGTTGTCGTTGACAAAACCAAGCACTTCGGAGCCTTTGTAGTGCGCTGTAATCCATTCCATATCGCCAGGAATCGTACCTATATATTCAGCGTCGTTCAGTCTGTATGTGCATGCCTTGGCCACCGTTCCTTTGCTGTCAATGACAAGTGTGTGGACGAGATTCTTGAGCTTGGGGGTGTCCTGCAGATAGCAGAGAATATAGTATGTCCCGTTTATGCTGGCCTGTGTCACTTCCTTGATCTCCCAGAATTCATCGTTTCTGGCCTCCGGGTTTATCGTGAGCAGCTGGTATCGCACCGAGCTGGGCAACTGGTCAATGTCAGAGAGCATCCGCACGGTGCGGTTCCACGCATTGGCAACGTATACAACCACGCACTCATTCCCCGCATTGTCCTCAGAGGTGACATACGTTTCCATTGCTCCACTGTCGAAGTAAGGCTCTGGACCTGTGTAAACGCGTTTGATAGTGTAGTCCTCGCAGCGTTCGTGGAAATCTTTGGCAATGGCCTCCGGCAAAGTTTTGTCATTGATCAGTGTCACATTTTCAGAGTCGCATGAAGTCAGCGCAAGGACTACGACAGCAAGCCATCCGTACATCAAATGTCTAAATCCAAACTTTTTCATTTTATGCTTCAATTTATGGGTTCGTTCAAAGGACAAGTTGCCTGAGAACTTATTATTAAGCTGCAAAAGTACAATCGTTTGTTTTTATACACAACGCCTCCTTATGCGAAACGGCAAAAATGCGGTGCGAAGCGGCGATATCTGTGTGTTGCGTGGAAATGCGGACTATCTCCGCAGTGCCGCATACGCCGCGATGCACGCCGTGGTGAGCAGTTCGGAGAGGGCGAGCGCGAGCCAGATGCCGCTGTCGCCGAGCACCTTCGGCAGCAGGATGAAGCTGGGCACGAGGAAGACCGCACCGCGCAGCAGCGCGAACATCATTGCCGGGCGCACGCGCTCAACGCTCTGAAAGTAGCCGATGCACATGAGGTTGACGATGAAGAACACGAAGGCGACAGCCATCAATGGGAAACCCTTGACAGCGATTGGAAAGGCAGCCTCGGTGGTGCTCACGAAGAGTTCCGTAAGCTGGTAGGGGAACAGCACGAAGGCTGCACTCACGGCTCCGCCGCACAGCACGGCGGTGAGCAGCGCCACCTTCAGCGTGGAGCGTACGCGGTGACCGTTGCCGATGCCGTAGTTGTAGCTGATGATGGGCTGCGCCGACTGCGCCACGGCGTTGCCTATCATGTAGACGAACGGTGTGTAGTAGCACGCTATGCCGAACGCGCCCACGCCCGGGTCGCCCATATAGGTTATGAATACGTAGTTGCCCACGAGCGTGAGCACCGCCATTGTGCCCTCGCCCATGAGAGCCGATATGCCTATGGTGCATTGATAACCGATGTTGCGCACGGAGTAGAGTAGCGATCGGCGACTCCACTTCAGGTGTATCGGGCGTAACTGTCGCGCGGCGAACAGCATGTACCACGCTGCAATCAGTCCGCCTATCATCATGCTCAGCGTTGAGGCTACGGCAGCACCGGCAAGTCCCCAACCGAGGTGTACTATCATCAGCCAGTCGAGCACGATATTGGCTACAGCCGCAATCACGTTGCACCACATGGCGAGACGCGGATTGCCGTCCAATCGTATCACGAACAGCAGCAGGGCGCACCATACGCCGAACAGCTCGCCCGGCATGAAGCCCAGCATATACTCGCGCACCAGAGGCAGTAGTGCCTCCGACGAGCCGAGTAGTCTGCCCGTGGCAGAAGGGAAGAGCATCACCGGAATGATCATCGCTAAGATGACGATCGAGGTGAATATCCACGCCTGCATCACATTGATGCGCGCCGCCTTCAGCTTCTTCTCAGCCATGTGTATCGACGCCACCACCGAGCAGCCGGCGCCCATCATCAGTCCGAGACCCGTAGCTAACATCATTATGGGCACGCAGATATTGATAGCGCCAATGCCGTCGGCTCCCACGGCGTGTCCGACGAAGATGCCGTCGATGGCGCACATGGCGGAGATGCTGAGCATTCCGAACAATGTTGGCAGGAAGTAGCGACCGAACAGGCGAGGTATGCTCAGCGTGCTGAGGTCGATAGCGTCTTTGGTAAGGTGTTCTGACATAATTTAAAAGTAAAAGAGTAAAAGAGTAAAAAAGTAAAAACATCTGTGGGAGGATATACTTCGTTGGACGGTTCTGTGTGTTCCGCGTGTTTTGTGGGCTTTCTTTTCTCCCACAACCTTCACTCTAAGTTTTACCTCCCACAGATTTCACTCTGAGTTTTACCTCCCACAGATTTCACGGATTTACACAGATGGTTTGTGTGCGATATGGTTCCCACGGAATTCACGGAATTCACGGAATTTGGGTGCGTGCTCCTAATCTGTGAATATCAGTGTCATCTGTGGGAGAATATACTTCGTTGGACGGTTCTGTGTGTTCCGCGTGTTTTGTGGGCTTTCTTTTCTCCCACAGATTTCACTCTGAGTTTTACCTCCCACAGATTTCACGGATTTACACAGATGGTTTGTGTGCGATATGGTTCCCACGGAATTCACGGAATTCACGGAATTTGGGTGCGTGCTCCTAATCTGTGAATATCAGTGTCATCTGTGGGAGAATATACTTCGTTGGACGGTTCTGTGTGTTCCGCGTGTTCTGTGGGAGAATATACTCCGCAGCAAGGTTCTGTGGGAAGCCGCTCAGAAACTGTAGTACAGACGTGCGCAGAGCGCGGTGAAGTTGCCTTCTGTGTTGTTGATGTACTGGAAGGAGGGCTGCAGTGCGATGTGGCGGTTCAGCTGGCGACGGTATGTCAGCTAAACGGAGTGCTCGGTGCCTTGACGGAAGCGAGCGCATTGAGCAGACAATCCACACTGGTTGAGGCTGTCGCAGTAGGCGCAGCCCACCTCGGCATATCTGTAGCAGGCACTTTGGCGACAGGTGTTCTCCGAGTACTGCGCCATACACGTCACGCAGCGGTCGGCAGCTGACCACACGGGCTGCTCGGCATACGCCCACCAGGCACAGGTGGTCTTGTGTGCAGCAGCGTCGGCAGACGGCATCTCGCCATCCGTGCCGACGGTATATTGCCGCGAGTGGACAGCCACGCCGGCGAAGTAGTGGGCATTGCGGTGCGCATACTCCAGTTGCGAGATATTGAACACGCCGTCCTTCGCCGGTCGCACGAGGAACGGGTTGTCTCTGCGTTTCCATCCGTTGTAGCCAGTGCCGTTGTACAGGCTGTTTCTGAATGTCCAGCCGCCCCTCGACACGTCGAAGTAGACCGTAAGCCCCGATAACGGATAGTTGGCTATGGGGTAGCTTGCGGCGATGGTGGGGAAGATGCCACAGGAGCTGTTGATGAAGAGCGTGGTGATGTCGGACGTGAAGAAGTCCTCGTTCACGTTGCGCACGCCGACAAATAGATGTGCCGCCTGCCACTCGTGCATGTAGCCCAGTACGGCGATGGCAGCAACGTTGTTTTCTGCCTCGATGTTCGAGAACGTCTGCCAGTCGGCTATGATTGTTTCATTAGTTTTTGCTATGTGCAGCGTAGAGGCTTCGATGGTGCCCTTGCCGTCGAATACGGGCACGTTCAGGTTCAAGCACAGCAGGTTCAGCCAGTTGGTGTTGCGCTTCATGTCCCACTGCCACTCTGCGGTGTATTCGCCGCTGAAGGTTTGCGCTGAGCAAAGGCAGGGCAGGAGACAGCTTAGTATGATAAAAAGATGTTTCATTTCTGATGTTTATGTTTGTTGTTGGGCATCCGCGTCGACCGACGCAGATGTCCGTATCGACCGGCGCAGACGTCCGCATCGACCGGCGCAGACGTCCGTATCGACCGACGCAGATGCTCGTCGTTTTGCTTAGAAGATACTTTTTGTATGGTGTCTATGTAAGGTCTTAGGCTCCCCATTGAGTAAAACAAAGTGTTTTGATAAGTCCATTTTGTTACATTCTATTATTTATTTTTCATCTTCTGAAGCGTTCTCTTCTGAGGCTTCCTGCTTTATTTCAAGCAATGTGCGTTCATAAACCTCCTGCAACTGGTAACTTGCCACACCTAACGGAGTCGTGATGCCACGCAGAGACCATTCGACAACAGAAGAGTCTTTGTCCTTGCAAAGAAGAATGCCGATGCTCGGATTATCTCCTTCGCCTCTAAGCAACTCGTCTGCTGCCGAAACATAGAAGTTCAGTTTGCCAATGAATTCTGGCATAAAGTCAACCACTTTCAGTTCGATCACCACATAACATTTCAGACGAGTATGATAGAAAACCATGTCGGGGAAGTAAGACTTGCCACTTGGCGTGTCAAGTTCCATCTGCCTACCGACATACGCAAAGCCTTTACCCAGTTCCAAGAGGAAGCGAGTAATATTGGTTGCTAACTTATTCTCCAAGTCCATTTCGTTGAACTTGCTTGGCAACGAGAAGAAATCCAACTTATAAGGGTCTTTTATAATCTCTGTTGCCAGTGCGTTTTGAGGTTGAGGCAGTGTAACATCAAAGTTATTCAAAGCCTTGCCTGTGTGCTCGTACAGTTGAGCCTTAACCATATACTCCAATTCCGTGCGGCTCATGTTGTTTTCAACCACCTTGTTGAGATAGAACAAAGCAGCGTTTATTGTGGCGCATTTGGAAACAATTACTGTTTGATGTCTCCAAGGCACATAAAGCAATATCTCTGGTATAGGGGTATTGGCATCATCCACTTCCTGTAATTGTCTACCAGCCTGGTAGACAAATTCAATTTGGCTTGAATAGAATGTGAACCATCGCTTTATATGGTACAGGTTAGCTCTGGAAAATCCCTCACTCTGAGGAAATTCCGAACGCATATCAAGACTAAGTCTGTCAATAACCTTTGCGCCCCACTTATATTGCTTCTGCTTCTCACAAATGTCCTCGCCCAAACTCCAGTAGAATTTGAGCATTTCTGTATTCACCTTGACAGCAGCTTTGAGCTGTGCCATATGGAAGCGTTTCTTCAAGTCAGACAACCACTTCACATAGTTCTTGTCTACCATGAATGAATCGCTATTCACGAACTGCGGTATGTTGTTATTTTCTGCCATAACTTTTATTCTTTTACAGGTTCAAGCAACATCACCAATTCAGACTCGGCTATGTCGCATTTCTCAAACAAGAAGCGTAAGCAACGAAGTTTACTTCTGTTGTCCATTGAAGTCCACAAGTATTTTTGTGGAGCAATCATTGTACAGTATCTTGTATCTGCTTGCTTGGCAGACCAGAAGAAACCTTCGGCATCATAGAGCGTATCGGTTTTGCGTAACCTTTCATTGCTTGTTCCTTTCTTGTTTGTTAACCAGTTACAATTCTTTCACTTTATACTGGCATATTTATTCCAAACTGAGAAACACACCGTATAGGGGCATGTTGGTTATATTTTCCTGTTTGCGATAAGGGAGCATTGAGAAGCGTACGGCAGGTATGTCTTGATGTTGTTTTAGATAATTGTGTAGTGATGTTGCCTTTATGCTTGTTCCTCCTTTCACTTCTATTGGTACCAGTGCACCTTTCTGCTGAATAATGAAATCCATCTCCATGCGTGAGGTGTCCGAACTATAATAATAGATGTTGTTTATGTTAGATGCGAGTAGTTGCTGAAGGACATACTGTTCGGTAAATGCCCCTTTGTATTCAGTAAATACGGCATCGCTAATTAACACATTCTTAGCATCGGTGTCTGCCATAGCGCCCATCAATCCACAGTCGCATAAATAGAGTTTGAAAGCAGATATGTCTTCGTAGAACTTCAATGGCAATTCGGGTTTTGTCACCTTTGTAGTTTTATATATCAGACCTGCGTCTATCAGCCATTGTATGGCTAACTCGAATTCTTTCGCCCTACCGCCTTTTTTCAATACTCCATACACGAATTTCTTGTTCTCTTTAGACAATTGTCCAAGTATCGATTGCCACACCATGTCGATGCGTGGTACCTCTTGTGTGGGTGCGTGTTTGGAGAAATCGCCTGCATAGTTGGATAGAATTTCGTTTTGAATGGTTCGCACCTGATTGAGCAATTTGTTTTCTACGTAATGCTTTACGACCTCAGGCATTCCTCCTACATAGTAGTATTGGCGCAGATAGTCTTTTAGTTTTTCGTGGAAGGCATTCATCAGTTCGTAGTCGTGGTTATGCATGAGCTTTAGCAGTTGGTCTTCCCCCAATGCCATAAGAAACTCTTCAAAGTCCATAGGGAAAAGGCGTAGTGTCTGTACTTTTCCTACGGGGAAGGATACCCCTGCGTGTAAGGCTACACCTAACAAAGATCCTGCCACAACAATATGATATTCGGGAGCGTCTTCGCAAAAATACTTCAATGCCTCTAATGCCTGTGGAAAGGCTTGCACTTCATCTAAGAATATAAGTGTCTTGCCGGGGATGATGTCCACTCCTGTCAAAGCACTTAATCCTTGTATAATTCTAAACACATTGAAATCGCCCGCATATATGGCTTGTAGGCTTTCGTTTCTGTCGCAACTGACGTAGGCAAGGCTTGCGAATTCTTTTTTGCCGAATTCTTTAAGGATGAAAGTCTTGCCGCATTGTCTTACACCGTTGAGTATTAATGGTTTGTGCTGCTTTTGATTCTTCCACTCTACGAGCTTGTTGTATATCTTTCTTTTCATAGTTTACACTTTTAGACACATAAAAGCTCAGAAGTCTTACACTTTTAGCCACATGAAAACTCAGAAATCTTACACTTTTAGACACATGAAACTGCTGCAAAGCTACACTTTTTGACACATACAAACAAGTATTTGTAGTATTTTTGATGAAGCATTAAGATAATTTAAGTGTATAGCCAGCGCTTGAACACGCGGATTGTATCGGGCATCTGCTTTCTGGGTGGCGGACTGCAGCGCAGGATGGGAAAAAGAAGAGTCGTCGCAGGAAGACTTCTGATTATAAAATTTTTGTAACTTCTTTGACACACTATACTTTTACTTTTGCACCCGAATTTTTACACATAGTTAACTAAATAAGCAAAAGAATGAAAAAGAAAGTAGTGAGAGAAAGCTGCGGCAGAAGAATGGCTGTGTGGTCATTGGCTGCAATGATGTTGTTGGGTAGTATGGGTATGCAGGCTCAAGGCACAGTCGGCGTGCCGGCGTGCTGCAAGGCGAAGGTGGCAACGGCTGCCGTAGCGCAACCGGTTGCTGACGACGTGCGTGCCGAGTGGCAGCAGCTGAAGGGCGACGTGACGCTCTATATGACCAACGACATGGGACGCAACGGCTATTACGACCAGAAGCCGATAGCCGAACTGATGGGCGAAATGGCGGGAGTGGTTGACCCTGAGTGTGTGTTTGCTGCGGGCGACATTCATCATTTCAATGGTGTTGCGTCGCTACAGGACCCGCTTTGGATGACCAACTACGAGCTGGTTTACTCGCATCCCGACCTTATGCTCGACTGGTTCCCAGTTTGCGGCAACCACGAGTATCGCGGCAATACGCAGGCTTTCATGGACTACGGCAAGGTGAGCCGCCGATGGATGATGCCTGCCAGGTATTATACTAAGGTGTTCAAGCACGGCAACACTTCCGTGCGCATTGTGATGCTCGACACAACACCGCTCATCGACTCTTATCGTAAGAATTCGAGCGTCTATCCCGACGCCTGCAAGCAGGACGCTGAGGCGCAGCTGGCGTGGCTCGACGAGACGCTGCGCAACGCCAAGGAAGACTGGGTGGTTGTGATGGGTCATCACCCGATATATGCCGACACCAACAAGAAGGAGAGCGAGCGTCTCGACATGCAGAAGCGTCTGCTGCCCGTGCTTCACAAATATAACAACGTGGCTATGTACGCCTGCGGACACATCCACAACTTCCAGCACATACAGAAGAAGGGTGACAATATCGACTACGTAGTCAACTCGTCGTCGTCGTTGGCGCGTCCCGTGAAGCCTATCGACGGCACGGTGTTCTGCAGCTCTGCCGACGGCTTCTCTGTGTTCACCGTAGACAAGAAGCAGTTGAAGATGTCGATGATAGACAAGGACGGAAAGATTATTCACACGATAACAAAGTCGAAATAGCATGAAGAGATTCTTATTCACAGCGGCACTCCTCATGGCTGCTACCTCTGCCATAACAGCGTACACGCTCGACGGCATCGTCAAGGACCACAAGACCGGCGAGCTGCTTATCGGCACTGTTATCAGAGTGAAGGAGCTACCAAGCGTCAGCACCACAACCGGTCTCGACGGCACCTTCACGCTGCGCGAGCTGCCCGACCGCGGTCGCTACACGCTCGTTGTCTCGTACATGGCGTACAAGACAAGAGAGATGGTGGTCGACGTGGCGAAAGACTATGACAAAGGCTCGGAGAAAGGCAAGGACGGACAACTCATTATCGCCTTGGACGAAGACTTGCAGCAGTTGGGCGAGGTGGTTGTAACCGGACGCCGCGAGTATCGCTCCGACCGCAGCGCCGTCGAGACGGTGAAGAATGCGGCGAGCGTGCTAAACGTGATGAGCCAGCAGAGCATACAGCTCTCGCCCGACGTGAATGTGGCGAGCGTGCTTCAGCGCGTGTCGGGCGTGACCATGGAGCACGACGCTTCGGGCGAGGCTTCGTACGCCATACTCCGAGGCATGGACAAGCGTTACAACTATACGCTCGTGAACGGTGTGAAGATACCGAGCCCCGACGACAAGAACCGCTACGTTCCGCTCAACATCTTCCCGTCTGACCTGATGGACCGCCTCGTGGTTTCGAAGTCGCTTACTGCCGACATGGAGGGCGACGCCGCAGGTGGAGTGGTCGACATGGTGATGAAGGATGCGCCCGCACGCTTCCAGTTGCAGGCTAATGCCGCCGTAGGCATGAGCGACTACTTCTGGAGCGGCGCAAGAGACTATCTCACGACCAACCGCTCCGACTATACTCACCGTTCGCCCTACGAGGCGTTCGGCTCAGACTATAAGGCTTCGGCTTCCGACTTCAGGAACGGACCGGTGCAGCTGAAGAGCCATGCTACGCCGGCGCCCAACTTCATCGGCGGTCTCAGCGTTGGCGATCGTTTCTGGAACAACCGTATCGGCGTGATGCTTGCCGGAAGTGTGCAGAACACCTTCCGTGGCACGGAGCGTACATACAACTCGGTGAAGATGGCGTCGGGCGAACAGGCTATGTATATCTCTACGCTTAACCACCGCTACTACAGCGTACACGACTTCACGGCGGGGCTGCACGCAAAGCTCGACCTCTCGCTCTCGAACCATAAACTCGAATGGTACAACATGTACGTGCGCACCAATTCGAAGGGCGTGCGCTACAACAACGGCGTGAACACCGAGTATATCTGTGCCGACTCGTACACGCAGGACGACGAGCTGCGCTCCATTTCTTCCACGCAGAGCATCTTCGCCACCAACCTCAAGGGCACGCACCATCTGACCGACCGCTTCACGGTCGACTGGTCGGGCGTGTTCTCGCAGGCAAGAGCCGAAGACCCCGACCGCACATACGTGACGCTTACCAACACCGTTGGTCGTAGTGCCGGCGCTGAGGGCGACGCCGTGTCGGGCGATATATGGAGCCAGGAGAAGAACATCCTGAAGACGCTGCCTAAGAGTGCGGAACGCCGCTTCCAGCACAACAAGGATACCGACTGGGCGGGCTACATCAACCTCGCTTACGACACACGCTTCGGCGACAAGCTGGACGCTTTGTGGAAGGTTGGAGCGCAGTATCGCCGCAAGGAGCGCAGCAACCGCTACTACTCGTACGTCTTCAACCCAGCTGATATATCGCAGCAGCTCGACGGCAACGGATACGAGCAGTTCGCCAACGTCGATTGGGTATGCAAGACGCCTTACTCGCAGGCGTCTCAGCTCAACTACGACTCGAAGGAGCACATCGGCGGAGTCTACGCTATGGCTACGCTGAGCAGCGCTCTCGGAGAGCTGAACGTGGGCTTACGCGCCGAACATACCAACCAGATATACACCATGCTGCAGCACTTCCGCAACATGGGGCAGGTGGGCGAGCAGAGCTACTGGGACTATCTGCCGTCGGCTTCAGTGAAGTGGACACCGACAAAGAAGATGAACGTGCGCCTCTCTTACTACCGTTCTATCAACCGACCTGGATTCTACGAGATTGTACCCTACCAGATACAGGGCGAGGAGTATCAGGAGAAGGGAAACCCCGAACTGAAGCGCGCCCGCATCGACAATATCGACCTACGCTGGGAGTGGTTCCCGTCGAGCACAGAGCAGATTCTCGCAGGCGTCTTCTATAAGTATCTGAAGAACCCGATAGAACAGGTGTTCGTTACGTCGGACGGCAAAATCGGCGCCGGAACAGACGCCTACTACATGCCCGCCAACCTGGGCAACGCGAAGAACATGGGCTTCGAGATAGACGTGATAAAGTACATACGCCACTTCGGTGTGAAGGCAAACTATACCTACACCCACTCGGAGATTACCACTTCGAAGCGCCAGTACAAGGAAGGCAGCGCAGAGTATAAGACGGGCGTAACGCAGACTCGTCCGCTCGTGAACCAGGCGCCGCACACAGCCAATCTCTCCCTGCTCTACAAGGACACCGAACATGGCTGGAACGCACAGCTTGCAGCCTCGTTCACCGGCACGAAACTCGCACTTGTGTCGCCGTTCAAGGACGCCGACCAGTGGGACAAGGCGATGTTCGGACTCGACTTCAGCGCAGAGAAGAAGTTCCACAACGGCATCTCGCTCTTCTTCAAGGCCAACAACCTGCTCGACGCAAAGCGCGAGCGATACCTCAAGACCGTCAACCAGAGCAACCTCGAGTATGAAGGACAGAAGAGCGACAAGACCATCGTTGGCACATACCGTTACGGCAGAACTTTCCTGCTCGGCGTGCGCTACAAGCTCTGATTCGCTCACCGTGTCGCTATATCACCATCTCACCACCTCACCACCTCACCACCTCACCACCTCACCTCATATCTCAACACCTCACCATAACAACATCATACAATGAAGAAAATAAACACAATGGCCGGTATGCTGCTCGCTGCAGCAACGGCAATGTTCTCAGCGTCTTGCGAGAACGACAACATCAATCCGTACGATTATGCAGGCAACAACGGCAACGCCAACCAAGGTTCTACAAACGTCATAAAGACCGCCGTGGCGGAGTATCCTGTAGGCTCGCTCGTGTGGTCGAACGACACCACGCTGAGCGAGAGCGTAGAGATACCCGTCGGCACATCGCTCTATATAGAGCCGGGCGTGACGGTGACGTGCAAGGCTGACGTGCAGGTGCCTGTAGAAGTGGTGGTGCTGGGCAACCTCTACTGCCTCGGTACAGCCGAGAAGCCCGTCACTTTCACCTCCGACTGCAAGAAGCCCGAAGCCTGGGGCGGCATCATCTGTGGCTACAACTCGGAGGAAGTGGTGCTCAACCATGTAGACATAGCCTACGCCGGCGCCACGCCTACCGAGTCGTCGGCATCGTTCCAGAACAAGCTCTTCAAGACCACCATAGACGGCGGCGTGCCGGCCTTCCACTTCTGCAACGTCAACGGCAAGTTTGTCATCGCCAACAGCTTCTTCCACGACAACTACAACGACCAGACCTACTTCACGGGCGGCAACGGCGTGATTGCGGGCAACATCTTCGCCGATTCGGGCAACGCTGCCGACGGCGGCGAGGCTATCAACGTGAAGGCGGGCTGCCAGCTCGACGTAGCCAACAACGTGATATACAATGCCTGCACCAACGCCTTCAAACTCTCCAACGCCGGCAACAGCGAGGTGGTGCCGCTCACCGACATGACTGTCTACAACAATACCATCGTCGACTGCGGTTGGCGACGCTCGAAGAATAAGAAGGGCGGTTCGGTATGGGTGGAGAAGGCTGCGCGACCGGTGTTCGTGAACAACCTCTGCTACGACTCGCGCTTCGGTCTGAAGCAGCCCAAGCAGGACGGCGCCGACATGGAGCACAGCCGTCTCACGCCCAACTACTACTACGCTTCTACCGCTACTGGCGTGGAGCAGATGGCAAAGGGCGCTTCGCTCGGCATCTGGTTCGACACAGACATAAAGAGCGCCACAGCAGGCCAGTTAAATCCGCTCTTCAAGAATTTCAAGCAGAACGCTGGTATGGACATCAACTGCGAGGTCGACGACCCCGACAAGGGCGCTCCGCTTGCTTTCGATAAGGCGTGGAACTTCGACCTGCAGCAGGGTAGCCCCGCTCTCTCGGGCGGTGTGACCGACTTTGCGCGCATCTTCCCGAACGGCATCCCGTTCTTCGGCATGAAGAGGGTGAACTTCCTCGACAGCGCCAACGACCAGAACTACTATTTCTCGGCACCACTGCCGCAGCCACGCTTCGGAGCGTGGCTGTAACCTTGTAAATGCAATAAAGAGTGTGTGCCTTCTATGTTTCTACGCGAGAAACATAGAAGGCACACTTTTTATAAAGATAATGGATCTTTAGCAGAAAACATAAAAAAGCAGTACCTTTGCAGAAAAAGTAAAAGAGTAAAAGCAAAAAGGGTAGGAGGTATGGGCATCTTGCCCATACCACTCAGCCTAAAAGCCTAAAAACAAGGATATGAAAAATCTGATGGGTATTGTGCGTAAGGCAATGACTGTAGCAGTGTTCCTTACGATTTCTGTTGCAGCGGATGCTGCAGAAGTGATGTACAAAATTGTTGAATACAACAAGCAGACGGCAGAGTTCAAGATAGCAGCATGTGGAACGGTGCCACGCAACTCGCGAGTAGACTTCGAGAACAAGTTCGGTGCTACAACAGGCAACCGCTACAACCAGATACCTCGCAACCACGAGGCAGTGCTCTATCTCGAAGGATGGCAAGGCTGCAAGGTGCGCAGCATCACGTTCTCGATGTGCTCAAACAATAAGAAAGGACAAGTGGGCGTGTCGCTCAACGATGGTGGCACAACGCTCTACTCGTTGGCACCGGTCGACTTCGCCAGTGCCGACTGGTTCGGCGAGTGGGTATCGAAAGACCTCGGCGTATATGTCGACGTGACGAAGCAGATAGACGCACCAGCCATCACCACCAACGACATGAGTATCGTTGTGGCTGGAGGCAAGAGTGAAGGCTCGGTGTATCTCGATGCCATCACTATCGAATACGATGAGGCTGACATTGCTTTGGAGTCGCCGCTCGGCTGGCAGTATGAAAAGCTGACGAATAAGAGCACGCTCAGCGCGGGCGACGAGGTGATGATATACCGCAACGGATCGGCAGCTGCCGACTTTGGCGGTATGGACGAGACGAACTATCTCGATGTTGTGTCGGTGACCTCAACGGCTGACGTTACCTGCCCAGATGTGCTACGCTTCACACTGAACAAGTCTGCCGACCAGCAGCACTGGACCCTCACAGACCAATTCGGTCGTCAGCTTGGTGCGACAGGCAAGCAGAAGTTGGCATGGGACGAGGGCATAACCGAGTGGAATATAGCACTTGATCACGAAGGCGCAACGCTTACTCCTACCAACGAAGCTTACGGCACAATGCGCTACAGCACTCCGGATAACAGCTATGCACGCTTCAATCTCTACACATCCAAGACCCTGCCCCTGCCGTTCCTCTATCGCAAGGGTGAGCAGAAGCAGCCCGAGCTATCGCGTTCGATCAGCTTTGCAGAGGAAGAGATGACGGTATCGTTAGATGTCGCCCACATTGGATTGCGCCCGACATTCATGCCGAAGACCACTACCGACAAACGCTTGCATTGGAAGAGCTCAAACGAGAGCGTTGCGACCGTCACAGGTGGTTACGTTACGCTCCTTAGCGTAGGCGAAACAACCATCACCGCCACCACATACGACAGTGGGGTAGAAACAACAATGCACCTTGTTGTCACCGAACCGACCGCTATCAACGGTGCAACGAATGACGCAAAGGTGCATAGTCCGCGCAAGGTGCTCGACGGCAATAAGGTTGTTATTGTGACAGAGCAGGGATGCTACGGAACAGGCGGATGGAAGGCAGGACTATCGCATTGAAAAGCTACATAAACTTCGCCTTGATGAACTGTGGCACCTTCCACGCCATCTTCATCAACTTTGTCAATATTACAGGCTTAAAGCCGTAACCGGTATATACACGGATGTCCTCGTTCCACATCTTTTTGCGCTTCGAGGCATCCGTGCTCATGCCACCCATACGCATTCTTGTTACGAATTTTTGGAGATAAGCCACCTTGAGATTGCAGTTATAGAGATAGTTCACCAATAGATTGGTGTCCGCAGCTATCTTGTAGCTCTCGTCATAGAGTCCGCATCTCATCATTACGTCGCGCTTGATGTAGCATGTTGGGTGAAGAGGCAGCCAACCACATCTAACCTTCCAACGAGCATACTTACCTCCAATCCATTTCCTCACCACCTTATTAATATTCTGTTCATTCACGAAGATGCCGTCAGCATAGAGGAAATCGCAATCCGTCTCCTCCATTTTTTTTACAACGTGCGACACTGTATCTGTGGCATACATAAAGTCGTCCGAATGGCAAAGTGCGATAACGTCTCCTGTCGCCATACGTATACCCTTATTGATAGCCTCATACATACCATGGTCAGGCTCAGAAATGAACTTCACCTTATCCTCATGGCTGGCGATAGCCTCCCTAATGACCTCAACGGATCCATCTGTTGAAACACCATCCACAATGATGTACTCGATATCGGGATAGTCCTGCGCCAATACGCTCTCTATACAACCGCGTATAGTCTTCTCACGGTTGTAACAACTTGTTATGATTGAAACTTTCATTGTCAGTTTATTCTTTTATTTTCCGTTTCCTGATCTTCACCGCAGGATTACCTTGGTATATAGCGTTTTCCTCCATATCCTTTGTAGCCACGCTGCCTACAGTAAGTATTGCGTTACGACGAACAATTACGCCTGGACATACCGTTGTCTTTGCGCCAATCCATGCCCCGTCCTCCACTTTTATTGGTGCATTGCGATATGGCATGGAGGATATTGTGTAGTCGTGATTGCCAGTCAGGAGCAAAGCTCCCTGCGATATGCACACATTGCTGCCTATGACCACCTTGTCAAGATTGTCAATCCAGCAATTTTCACCTAACCAGCAGTCGTCACCCACCACCAAATTCCAAGGCGACTTGATGATAACATTGTTTTTGATAACCAGCCCTTTGCCAATCTTTGCTCCAAAAGCACGTAACAAGGCAATCTTGATACTCATGAATGGATTCCACGAAGCTCTCACGAGAAGGGCGTTCACAAAATACCATATCGTAGTCTTTAGAAATCCTGCCCCCTTGTTGAAATCAGAACCATCAAAGGCAGCAAGTCTTACTTGTATTGTATTCATAATAAAATCAATAATGGTGTTTGGTCATTAGTCTGAAATTTAGACTAATCTTATTCCAGAAATAGCTCTTAGCCTCTAATGGCATCAGTGGGCTATATAGTTTGCAACGCTTATAAAAATAAAATACAGACAGGATCTTTCGGCACAAGCTATTACTTCCTTCTCTGTATTTCACCTTTTTCTTTCCAAAATTTCCACCTTCAAATATTTCTTGCAAAATGAAATCAGTGTATTGTGTGTTAGTATTGAAAGGAAGTTTGCCTTCTTCTAATCCGAGCCAATCCACCAAGATGCTTCCCAAGCATCGGGCAATGGACATCAGTTGCAACTCTTCCAAATAACCATTCAATCTATCTCTATCTATCTGTTCATTGTATTTATCCAGATAAAGAGCCAAGTCGCAAATTTGCCTTAGTCCGATACCTGCCTCCAACAAATGCCTACTGATGTGTATAATTTGATGGAGTACAGACAAAGTAGGCGGCACTGTTTCTATATTCTCACCGTCAATTTCCGCAAAGAAAGGCTGGCTATTAGCAAACTCCTCATCAATAATTTGTTGCAACCGTTTCTGTAATTGTGGATTTTCAAAAAGGCACATGAAATAATGTAACTCTATCACATTACCGCCAATAGCGAATGTGAAATGCTTACACTCACGTTTATTTTCGGAAGAATCAGCTGCGGTCTTGTCTATTTTCGAAGACCAAAAGACAGCTTTCTCACAATCCTTTCTATCCTTGAAATACACGTCAATATCACCACATTGCCTATGTAAAGGATAAGGATAATTGACGGCAAAAGCCTGGCCTTTCATTAACACGGGCGAAAGTTGCATTGATTGAAACTTATGAAACAGTTTTTTTATAAGTTCATTCAAACTGCGGTTCTTTCTTTCCAATCTTACGACATAGGCTAACCATCGCAGTTTCTCATCACCACTGCATTGATCTGCATCTAAGAAACAAAATCCACCAGCTAACACTCCTATGACACATTGCTCTTTGGCAATAGCATATATTTTATCCCAGCTAATATCTTGTACAGAACATGCAATTTTTCTGTCTTGCCACAAAGCACCCCTAAGAAGTAGCAACAAATCCTTTTGTTCCTTATTCATAGAGTGCTAAATATCTTGTCCATATTGTCTATATACTGCTTCTCAGTATACTTAGCTTTCACTTCACGATAGTTCAGTTCGCATACTTTAGCCAATTGTTCACGGTTGTCATAACAATTTAGGAGATAAGAATAAATCTCATTGACATCGATACCCTTCTTACTGCAAGCGAAACCGTTATCATGCGACGCAATCTCCGGTATGCCGGCATGGTCGGTGGCGATGACAGCCATTCCGTTTCCCATTGCCTCCAAGATGGATATGGGCTGACCTTCGTTAGGATAACGGGACAAGAGCGAGAAAATATGACATTGGTTCAGCAGGTCCACTTTGTCCTGTCCTCCAACCACGCCATGAAACACCACATTCCGCAATCCTTCCGTATGCTTTTTGAAATATGTTTCCTCAGCAGGATCAAAGAACTTTCCGGCAAAGTGGAAGACAAACTTATCGCTATCTCCCCGCTCTGCAGCCATCCTTGCCAACTCCAAAATTTCTTTATATCCCTTGCTCTCGATAAAGTTGCTCAGATAGAGTATATGAAGTGCGCCCCCATCCCTCATCTTCGCCAACTTGTCATCTACGGAAGGAGCTATAAAGGCATCGTCCACACAATTCGGACAGACAAAAATCTTGTCATCCGGCAGCATCCCCTCAAAGATTCCATGCAGCGAATGTCCGAGCACGATGCCGCCAGCCAACCGCTCCACGGCGTGATAATTCATTCTTCTCTGCCATCCGGGAATGTCATGGTCCACCAGCTGCCGATAATATCCGCCATGTATATGCACGATACATTTCTTTCCTCTCCACCGTATCAACTTCAAGAACACCAAGTCGCGGAGATTTCCCCCTATAGTCTGCGATGGAGTGAAATAAACCACGTTGCTCTTGCATCTCATCAATGCCAGCAACGACTGTAAGAACCTCTTGTTATTGGTAATATCAATCCTGGAGAAATGATATTTCTCCTTCAACCGGGAATTAAACAATGTCTCCACCGCCTTCGACAAACCATGCATCGGAGGCGGAAACTGAGCTAAAAAACAAATTGATTTCATAGTGATTCAAATACTTTTATATGAGCCTCCGCCATCTTCTCCACGGTATAGCCCTTTATCTTCGTCAGATTCTCAACAGCCAACCGTTCTCTGCGCTCATCATCAGCCATCAATGTCTCCATGATATTTTTGAGTTGTTGTGGATTGTCAATGTCCACCAAGCAATCCTTGTCTGATATAAGTTCCATGCCAGACACGCATTTGTTGGTCGTCACCACAGGCAGACCATATGCCATTGCCTCATTGATTACCAACCCCCAGATGTCCTCTCTCGTAGGCAACACGAACAAGTCGGCAGCTTTGAAATATTCCGCCAACTCATCCTTTGTCTTGAAGCCCTCAAAGTGCACTTGAGACAAATCATATTTTCTCTGCATCTCCAAATACTCTTCTGTCGGCTTGCCTCCCACGATGTAGATGCCGGTATTCCTGTCCATATCCTTAGCCGCCTCCATCAATACGTCAAAGCCTTTGCGATGAATAAACTGCCCTACGGCAAGAATCATCTTAGCCTCTTTCACGCCGAGCCTTTTTCTTATTGACAATTTTTCATCACTTGATAATGGATGCTGAAGAATATCTGCATCAGAAAGTGACGAGAATGGATAGCGGTGGATTATATCTTTGTTTGCGCCATAATAAGCCAGATATTTGTCACTTCCTTCGCTCGGACTAAAATAAGCTTTTGCCCCTTTTATTAAAGTTGTTTTATAGATTCTCTTAAGCGATGATTCCGCTTCTGCTATCATGCCACCATCAGTCTCAAAAACATACGGAATATGTTTAGCTTTCATATAAGCCAAACTTAACATTCCTGTGTATGTATGATAGCATAACACGACAATCACGTCAAACTTACTCTTTGACAGATATTTCAGTATAGACCAGTTAATCTTCTTTTCATTCAAGTTTCCCTCATTAAGATAATGAAGTTTGAAAGTTTGGATATTGTCATCGTTCCAATTAAAATGCAAATCATTGGAACGTCTTGCCTCTATCACTACAGTCAAATCGCACAGTTTCCCCAACTCCCGATAGAAATCTATTCGATAAGGAGTAGGAAGATTGGTTATAAATAAAAATTTTTTCATTATATGTAATCTTGTTAGCCCATGAATCCGCTTTGCGGCTAACCCTTGAAGGCTTGCAATTTCAGGTATAGGGCTATCTTCCAATCAGCATGTGTCAGATGCAGAAGCTGCCAAACTTTTTTCTTGTCGGGCAACTTACCTTGAACCACATACTTATCAAAGATTTTCAGCATACCAAAATCTTTCTCCTGAGGTACATGCAAAACGGTTACAGGATTATATTCATAAGTGGTAGACATCAGATGAAATCTCCGCGTCCAAAATCTATAAATGTATGCCCCAGCATTTCTCACTTTATCAGCAAGACGTGCTGCCGCCAAAGACGATATGAATTCATCACCCATACTGGTTTTAAACGACTTATTCATCATCTCACCATAAATGGAAATACATTCTTCGACAAAAGCCTGCGCATTCTCTTTATTTGCTGCAAAGAATTCTCCACCATAATGTGTCATTCCCAAAGACTCCTTGTTAAGGAAATCAGTTGTTTCTTTCAAGAATCTATTGTAGTCCTCCACCTGCAACCCATGACAGATATCATACATCATAATCTTCTTGGAACATTCTTTCCATACGTCAGCAAAGCTACCTTGCACATACACATCTGAGTCAAGACAAGCATAGTTATCATACCCTAACTCTTTGACTGCATGATACAAGGCATTGAGCTTGTAGAAAGCTAAAGCCCAGTCGTATGCACCATTAAAACTAAAATGGTCAAACTCATATTTGAGAACTTTTACTCCAGCATTGTCTAAAACGTTTTTATACAATGCTGGCACATCCATGTTTGTGACCATTGCTACATCCGTATCTTCACCTGCATTTTTCTTAGCAGAAACGCAAGAAACGCAGCAATTCTTCAAATACAAGTTCAACTTATCATTTTTACCTTTTAAATTTACCCCCCCCCGAATAGGATTTTAAGAAAGCGAAGGGAATGAGAATAATATTATTCATATTGTGTATTATTTGGTATAGGAGTTTTCCCCTTTATTCTATTTGATTTTTTGCACTATTCATGACTTTCCTATGAGCCATTTGGCTTTATTGTTTATGAATTTTGAAATCGGTAAAACAGTAACTAAGCCGAACAGTATTGATATCATCCAATAAATGTAGTCTTGATATAATTCACTATTAGGTAGTATTCTATTTTTCAGCGTTATCGGAATGAACAGGCAATAGTAGTGGGTAGCAAAAACCAACAGAGACAATCGTCCGTATTTTTCCAGAAATGATATTGCCAGCGTTCTTTCATGAGCAATTTTCTTGCAAATATAACATACAAACAATATAGCAGATATGCTACCAGACAAGAATAAAAACCAATTACCATAAGTCTTTGCATACATTTCTACATTATTGAAGTTGAACAAAACCGAAAGAATATAAATCAGCGTCAGTATCAACCAAGATCTACCTATAAGGCTATTTATAAATTGCCTTCTTTCCATATAGTAATCTCCACACAAAATAAAGAAGACTGCTATTAATGAAGCATCCAAAGACATTGGTAATGGATAATCCACACATTTGCAATATACAAGTCCCAATAAAAGACTAACACTTGCCATGATCAATTTACCCCCCCCGAATTGAAATTTGCTAAATCTTAATATTGGATAAACCAACATTTTTGCAAAGAACAAGCAAGGAAGAAACCATAAGACATGGTGATATGGACTTCCAAAACGAATTCCTATAAAGATTCCAACAATATTATCTGTCACGCTACCTAGAAGCAACTCTTTGTGAAATATAGCAGACATAGTATAATGAAAAGCTATGCTAATAAGATTGAAATAGAAATATGGCAATAACAAAGAGCGAAAGTTCTTTTTCAAATAAAGCTGAAACTCACATTTGCATTGTTTGCTAATAAACAGTCCAGATAGAAAAAAGAACAAAGGCATGTGGAAAGAATATATTATTCCATGTGGTATTTCCGGACAATTAGCATGTCCCATCACGACAAGAATTATCCCAATTCCTTTTGCAATATCAACCCAATTTTCTCGCACAATAGTATTTTCCATTATTTGTCTCCTCTCGATATTTTTGATTTTAATGATAAAGCCTGATAAATGATGGGCAATGACAAAACAAAACATACTACAAAATTTTGGCGTATGCCAAGTCCGAACCAACCTGAGCTTAGAAATATACAGAAGAATATTCGGAACATAACAATAGGTATAGGCACGTCTCTTTCATGCTTTTTCGGTATAATGTATTGTTTATATCCTCCCAAGAAAACGAACAATAATACCACACCTATTAATCCATAAGCAGACAACATAAGAGGGAAATAAGCTCCACCACCATCAGCAATTCCGTTTTTACCGCTCACCACGTCCTGAACCTCCGAAGATGCCAGATATATTATTGGTAAATTTTCATTATACCAATAACCTTGTAGTCCATCACCGACACCAGTTATTGGGAATTTAAAGAATATTTTCATATCATTCACAATAGAACTACTTCTCATCATTGTTGAATGATTTTCCGTATCGGTAATTTTTCCAAGTAAGATATAATCAAGGGATTCTTGGTCTACAGATTTTCCTTGAAATTTCATGTCGCCAAGTCCATAGGCTACAGCAACTGACATTCCTGCCAATAGCGAACATACAAGACAAACTTTATAGAATCCTCTATAACGAAGAAACAGACAAATGGTAACAGCCACAACCATAGCCATAGACATAAGTACAGAAGAACTATTTGACGTAATGAACAGAGGGACGAAAAGGACCAACAATAAAAGGTCTTTGTTCTTCCATACGTCAAAAAAGTTCGAGTGAAGTACTTTAGCTATCAAATATGGTATTATGAAAAGGAACAATGTTGCGACAGCAGAAGCCTCTGAGCCAAAAAATTGAACACCACGATCTAATTCTTCCGATAAAAAGAAAACAGTTCCCAATGCATGATACAATGCGGAAAAAGGTCCACCAACTCTTATTGATGCCAATTGTAAATATCCAACAAACAACAATACATATATACTCTTGCGAAAAATCTTTTCAGCTTGGTTCCATGTAATTAGATGTGTAAAAGCATAAACATTATAGGAAATATTTAGTAGAACAACTATCCCAAAAATTATCATACCAATGCAAGCTCGGATTGTATTCTCCCCATTAAGTGGACCTAACGGCATAAACAATATAGAAGCCAGCGCAAATGTATAAATACTTTGAAACAGTGTCATATTTTGCCAACCCTTCAGCAATGGAGGGCAATATTTCTTACTTTTGTTGAAAAACATCAAGAAACATCCCGGCCAAAAGAAGAAACAGCTAAACATACTAAATAAGTACCCTTGTAGGGGTAATTCATATTTCATAAAATAGCCAAATGGCAAGAAAAATAGATAAGCCTTGTACAACTTTGCCTCAAAACCATTATTCATAGTGTCAAATTCTTGTTATTATGAAAACATTCGTTTTAATTCTGTCTTCAATCCTTTTCTTATATAATTACCATCATTCTTAATTTCCACATACTGGCTTGGTTCTTTCGCGGAACGAATGAAACCATTGACACAAGCCTCTGCACAACCAAAATGAACATCTGATTTTATGCAAATTTCTACAATTGAAAAAAGCTTCAGGAGGTTATCTTTTCTGAAATCCCATCCTTGCTTGTTAAAGTTGGAATTATAATATCCTCGTTCTTCTTCTCTTGTCAAAGTGAAAATCTTCCATTCCGGTCGCTTCTCTTTCAAACGTTCTACGTTAAGGTAGTTGTCTGTAAAGACAAACATTGCATCAATGGCAATGCCGCTTTTTTCTATCACGTCAAGACAATAGTCAGCATCTATTAATTTGTCAAACTCTTCACTCTTATCACCGCCTCTAATCTGTATTGAAGCATAATGCACTGGCAAATCAAGTGATGCGATTCTTCTCTCTATCTCGTTTTTAGTCTCCTCGTTATAACGCAAAGCAAGAGACCGAAGTTTCGCGAAATCACGCCCTACAAGTCCATTTTCTACGCCGAGCGACTTCCATACAAAAGGATATTTTTTGAAATCTGCTGCTACGAACTTGTCGAACAAATCTTGTGTCAACCATTTTGCATGCTCTTGCTTTTTTAAAATCATAGGCAATAAATAACGCCTAAAAAGCAAATTTGGTAAAGGGAAACCTTTCCATCTAAAATGATTCTTGTAGCGATAGTTTGCATATTTGTTCAACTTATTGTGGCTTTGCTCACAAAATGGCTCAAAGAAATCTGTCCATCCAGTATTTGAAAAATTTGCATCGTCAGCATACAATACAAATTGTAACTTATGCGTATAACAATAGAGCATACACTCCAACATAGATCCAAGTTCAGAATATAGTCCCGCACCTGTACCTACATGAAAAATCATTCGTTCATCGAACGAAGTGTTTAAAGTTTGATACTCGTTCTTTATTTTTTCAAACTTTTCTTGTGACAAATATCTACTGATCATAATAAAATATCATTATAAAGTTTAATATACTGTTCTGCCATGTACTCCTTTGAAATTCTTTTTCGGTCTATATCCAGATGTAATCCCATTTTCCTACTATGAAGCCTTTCTTCGATGATTTTCTTTACCCCCCCCATTCATTTTTCTCAACCACAAATCCATTGCCCTCATTAACACTTTCAATGCTGCCTCCTGTGCGATAAGTACAAACAGGTGTGCCACATGCAAGAGCTTCTAAGTTTGTTGTTGGATAATTGTCTTCGTATGTAGGATTGAAAAACATGTCTGCTTCTTGATAAAGAGAAACCAACTGCTCTATATTGTCGGTTCTCGTCATTCCGCGTATGCCTTCTGGTAAAACTTTAATTTGCTGACTTGTCAATCCAACGATGGTCATTTCTATTTGCTCATGGTTAAGCATTCTGTATAACTGTATAAAGTCTTGAAGACCTTTTCTTGGAGTCCACTCACTTGCAACTCCCAAAATTTTAAATTTCCCTTCTATATGACATTTTATATTTGAAGGTTTGAATACATTTGTATCTATCCCATTGTGTATAACGCTGCATGGTAGTTCTTTGAGAAAAGACTCTTTTACCAAATCATGAAGCCAAATACTTGGAGTAACAAGATGGAGTTGCTTGTAATTGAAAAGTTCCTTCTTTCGAAGCCAATTCAATTTAGAATTATCAAAAACAAGAGAAGCCGGATATGACTTTTTCTGAACACAATCATGACAGCCGTTCTTCCAACAATTACAATTAGCATAATCAAAATATGCGCAGTGACCGGTAAATGCCCAACAATCATGTAATGTCCAAACAACTGGAATATTTCGGTGTTTTATCCATTCAAACAGCATCTTGACATTTATATAATATCCATGCAGATTATGCAATTGGATAATATCAGGCATAAGATACTCCATTTTTTGAAGCAGCCTTTCTGTTGCATAGTCAGAATTGAAGCCCGTGTTGTCAAAGATTCTACTCAAAACACCATGCATCATTGTTTCCCATCCACATTGCATGTTGTATTCATGGGCTTTATCCTTTGGTGTGCGTCCTCTTCCCCACACAGCATAACTATCCCATTTATCGAGTTTTTGTAACTCATTATGAATTGAAAACATTATGCTTCCTGTAGCTTTATTAGGGAAAGTATTTATGTGTACTATTTTATACATAACAATCTCTTAATAAATCGTTTTGTTTTTGCTATTCTATCTGGCCATTTATAGGCGTTATAAACCGCATACAAAAATCCGTCATACCCGTATTTCTCATATTGCTGTAGAATGTGTCCTCTGCAAGATGGCTCGTTTGATGGGTGATTTAGCTGATGGTTATTCAGAGATATACTCTCTATGTCGCTATTGAATAAATACAAGTTGTTCTTAACCTTTTCAAGCAACAATTCTCCTTGATCTGAATTTACGAGTACACATGATACACCTTGCTTAGGGTCAATAGGACCACCATTTTGCCTTATTTCTTCTGGATTTGTTTTTTCTATACCCCAAAAATCCCCAAGAGATATATCACCGACTCTTTGCTGCTTTGCATAAGGGCAAGAATAGCAACAATCGCGATATATGTCGCCCCTCAAGAAACATGTGTAATATATAGAATCAGTATAGTAGCGAACGTTAATCTTTTGATTATAAATAATCTTTTGATTATAAATAATCTTTTGATTATAAATAATCTTTTGATTTAGTGCAGGAAAATTTGATTTGTCTCGGAAGAGCAGACTTTTTACCCTTCCTCTATTCTCTTTTTCAAATTTTTTTATTGAATCTTGAAAAAGTTGCTTTGATGGAACCCCATGACAGATAACATCAATTGTGAAAAGATTATCATAAGAATGCCGCAAATAAGAATAAAGGCCTGCTATCTGGCATGGCGTTCCCGTAAAAAGTACAAGTAATCCATTTTTCAAATCCTTCTTGGCTTGAATGTATGTTTCACCGATATCACTCTGTACATATTTTGACCCTTGTAATTTTCTAAGATCCTTTTCTTCCTGCACTCGTATATGCCTTGGGACCAGTAGCTCTTCACTATTTTCAAGTGCGCAACCATATACAACACCACCATTTTTTATTATCCATTGGGAAATAACATGGGCTATACCTCCAGAAGATGATTGTGATTTTTCTATCGAGCAATCTATGCCACCATAACACGTTTGCTTCTCCCTGTGTAACAATTCCGTCTTACCATACCCACAAACTTTCCTGCATAAGCCACAATCTATGCACTTGTCTTTATCAATTACAGGATATACAAACCCTTGTGCATTCGCAATCAAAGAAATGGCTTTGTGAGTACATGCACTTGCACAAGCTCCACATCCACAACAATTCACAATATTATCAAACGGACTTTCCATTTTCAAGTATTCTTTGTATAAATTCTTTTGACCTAACCCTCAAAGGATTAAGCTTTTTATATACATCTTGGAAACAAATTGGTTTCCCTAATTCTACAGATTGCCACTCATCCGGGTCAAGAACCCTATCTGACAATCCTACGCTTTCCGCCAAATCAATAATTCTTGTTTGCGGATGAACTTCTGTTGATGTTATTTTTTTGTTATTAACAAAAACCCAAAAGTCTTTTTTCAAAATAATTGAAAAAGAGATGGCGTGAAAAGAGTTTGTACAGACACAACGTGCATGGTCTATTAAGTTCACAAACTCTGCAGGTCCTGCTTCATACAAAGCTTTTCTTTTAAAACAGAAAACATCTCTGAGATTAAGCAAAATCACATATATCCTACAACGGTAGAATTCTCCTAATCGTAAGGCAAATTCACGCATACCTTTTACGTCACCAATAAAATAGCATAGGACATAATCTCCCTCTTTCTCACATTCCGAACTTGCTACTCTTCGCCATTCTTCACCATCAAGCAAGAATACTGGGTCAAGTACTGTTTCGACATCTTCATCTATTATCTGTGACAAATAGCTGGAACCAGAAGATTCTCTAACACTAATTTGACGAAATCTTTTTATGTGCTTTCGATATGCCTCTTGAGTCGCTTGCGTTTGCTGCAAAGTACCTATACTTGGTGCATAGCTACAACATTTGTCATTATCTATAACAAAATCAAGAAGATAATGGGGTGTAAAATCAATGGTGTTGCCATTCCAAATCTGATCACTACCACAGATGAAGACATCCATTTCGTTTTGAATTTTCTTATTGGCAAATACTTCTGTTCCAATAAGTGGAATATTGTATGTTATGAACTTTTCAAACCGCTGGCGTTTTTTCTGTAGACTTTTACGATAGAGAAAAGTAAACGTATTGCGAGCTAAAGTCATTATGCCATGACCTTTTTCATAAAAAGTATATGTTGCTCGCTGACCTTCACTGCTATAATCTATAGTGTAAGCCTCGACTCCTTTTACTCTTAAATAGTGATTTAATGCATAGGCTTGCAATGCAGAACCGTAATTAAGTGCACGATGGTATGTTATAATGGCTGCTTTCATAGAAACTGGCTATTGTCAATTTTTATCCATTCATCAAATATGAGAGAACTTTCCTTCTTCATATTCTTTATATCCCAATAACGAGGACACATGACTTTCTTGGTAGGACATTTCCCTAAAAATGCGCCCCACCAAGAGAACGTACTGTTGGACATAATAAAATGATTGCAACTGTAAAGCAAACGCATGTCTTCAGGCGAAGGATTGTTGTTATCAATGAAGACTAAAGGGGCTTCTACCTTCAAGTTGTCTTTTACCCACGGAATATCATCTGAGAAAATAAAAAACACTGCATTATTTTCTATTTCAGACATACGTTTGATACATGCTTCATAATACTTAATATTGCATGCTATAAGACCAAGAGTAACATAGTCGCCACGGCGTATATGTACACCAACAGAATTAGCACTTTTTATCTGCTCCAGAAAGTTTTTATTAGTCGCATTAAGAGGAGTAACAACTTGTAACTCTTTGTTCAGGACATCTCTCATCTCTGCAACCATTTCTTTCCAAAACCAATGACCGCGAATATATTTATTCTTAAATATTGTTCTATGAGATATTCTATAATTACCATAATGTACTCTATAAAAGCCAAAACTATTAATCATGGTCTGATAAATAGAGTCTATATGGATATTTTTCTTATGAATACGTTTTCTTACTTGCAAATAAGGTATCGTTACTATTAAATATAGTAAATAACCAAGTCCAAAACGTTGGAAACGATTCTTATGCAAAATTTCTTTCTTCCAATTTGCATTTATTGCAAATGATTTCAATTCAAACTCACGTTCCTCGCAAGATTCGAATTTATATTTTGAAATATCATAAGAAACAGAGTCTTTAAAAAGATTTTCACAGTACCTACCAAAGGCATACTGAAACAATTGGTTACCTAATCCTCCTTCAAAAGCTAAATGTATCATCTTTTTATTGCACTTTTAATTTTACATTCCAATGAAGCTAAAGATGGAATAAATTTCATTCCAAGCTCAAATCTGAGAAATCGATTTATAACACGAAGAAACTTTATATTGTTGTTAAAGTTTCGAGTTGGTTTTAAATACTGAGCTGTTTTATTATCAAAAACTTCTTCAAATGTGGAATACCATAACGACACTAAAAACTCAGGATTAAATTTATTCAATATATATTCTTTAGCCTTTTGACCTAATTTTTCATTCTCCTGTCTATTCACAAGTAGACTTACGACAGCTTTTCTAAAAGCCTCAGGATTAGATGCTAATATACCAGTAATATTATTTTCTATGACATCTGGCATACCATTCCAATTCTTTGAAACAACAGGAATTCCACATCCCTCCATTTCAATTGCACTCAAAGGGCAAATTTCAGTTCGTGCCGTTGGATTAATCACGCCTACAAGAGTTTTCTTATAAATATCTATTTTTTCTTTTCCTAATATTCCACAGAAATGTACAGATGGTAAAATCTTTCCATCATCATCTGTTATATATGGCATAAACTCATTTTCGTACTCTTGAGTTGCAATACCATATTTGCCCATAACTGCATTTCGGTTGTACAGATTACCTCCACCAATCACATACAATTGCGCTTGTGGAACTTTTTTTAATATATATTTCCATTCTTTTGCAAGAGAATGAAATCCTTTTTCTCGTACAATAGCCCCCGTATAAGTCACTATAGGAGATAGCTCCTTGTCTCTTTTGTAAACACCAATATTGGCATTATACATATTTACAATGCAAGTAGACTTTTTAATTAAGTCATCATCAATATATCGATCATATTGCTCTTTCCCAACAAAGACAATACGTCTTACATTCTCATTAGATTTAAGGAGGCTTAATAATTTTCGATTTAAAAAATTATGTACCCATACGACAAATTTTGCGTTTGAAACACTTATCTCATCATATAAAGTTTCTAATCGTGAAACATTTATTAAAGCAACATCAACTTTATCTTTTTTTAATTCCTTACATAAATTATCTATCGGCACAAACTTAACACTAAGTTCTTTTGAAAAAATGTTATTGTTATCATTTGAATGATAAACAAACAACATATCATCTTTTTTAAGATGTCTCTTTAAGTAATTCATAAGCATTAAGAAACAGAATTGAGTACCACCAACCCCAGGATTCCCTTTTTCGGGTGAACTCAAATCTAGTTCCTGGCTACCAGAATCATCATAATAAATTGCTATTCTCATATTTGTAATAATTTTTTAGTTTTTCTATATCATTCATCAATCTCCAGTTTTTCTTAAACCACTCAATATCATTATTCCACCACTTAATACGAAGCAGAAATTGAATAGTCTCATTATCATAGCGAAACCTTATAACTTTTGCAGGGACGCCGCCAACTATTGCGTATGGCGGTACATCTTTAGTAACAACAGCACCAGCAAGCACGACAGCACCATCTGAAATCTCAACTCCGCCACAAATAAAAACATTTTGCTGAATCCAAACATCATTGCCAATTTTCAATGGCTTCAGATATTCCTTGAAGACATTTTCTGTTGCAAATGTTACCCCACATTGTTTTGATGTACTATAAAACATAGGACTTACAGCCGTATAGGGGGGAGTAAACGGATGTGAACCAGGGTTGTATTGAACATAAGGCGCAACACAACAAAAGCGACCTATCACTCCACCTATATCAGAGTCATGTCCGATATATGTCCCATATCCCATAAGAGAACCACTAAATGTAGAATTATTACTCAACTTATTGGCTCCCTCGAAAACGGCTTTAGGATTAATTCTACAAGAAGTGTTTTGAATAATAATTTTGTCACCGTACCGCAACTTTACTTTCAGTAAGTTCATAAAATTGCGAAACCAAGTCGTCAGTCTGTTTTTAACTAATTTCTGTATCATCTGTCTATTTTAGATTTTAATTTCAATAGTAAATTTCGTTGCGTCTGTTTATTGAACATAAACAAGAAATTGACCGTTAGCGCAACTATTCCTAAAACCAATCCATTGCCCATTAACCGAAACCAATTGTCTAAAGAAAGATTTGGTATGACGAAAGAAAAGATTATTATCAAGAGGATTGTACTTATAACCATCCGGAATGAGACCTTGTAGAAGGTGCTGTATGGAACATTCAGGTAAGACGCAGCATAAAGAGGCAGAAAAGCTAATACCAAAACCAATGTCAGCAAAGAGCAAACCACACAAATCGTTATTAATTCAGTATGGAATAGTTGTGATAAGGCAACAACCATAATTACATTTAATATACCGAGCGCAAGCTGAACTATGGCAGGCTTTGCTACTTTATTTGCTGCTATATTAAGATTCGTGATAGACCATAAACAGCCTATGAAAAAATGTGGAACAACAATTATGACAGATAATACAAACAATTGGTCCGCATCTTCGGATGGAACCCAAAGTTTAAAGAAATATTTGCATAGACAAATAAATACGACTAATATGGAACAAGAGAAGAAACCAATCATTGATTGCGCTTTTTCCATGTCATGCAATAATTCTTCTTTGTTCCCCTTTGCATAACTATATGTCACGGTAGGAGCAAAAACTCCTACCAACATAGATATAATACCATTAATAAATATTGGTACGGTGTTTACTATGGAATAAATACCACCTGAAGCTGCACCATAAATAATATTCGCCATGATAAGCGAAGAACTAGCCAGCAATAACGAACCTATGGCGTTTACCGAATTCCAACTTCCTGACGAAAGAATGGTCCTTACATGCTTTTTTGAAAAATCACGGATTGAGATATGTATATCTGACAGCAGTTTTTTAAAATAATATTGCTGAAAAAACGATTCAGAAACAGCTACAACTAAAGCCACTACACCAACATATACAATAGTCGGTGTGAAGAACTTAAATAAAGAATAGAAAAGAACAATCTTCAAAATTCCGGAAACAAGTTGCATTACAGATCTAAGATCTATTCGATTCTTTACAAAAGTGGCGACACCAAAGACAGAAGACACGATGTTGACCAACATTGAAGCAAACACAAATGAAAACAACAATCGTATGGATGCCACTATGTTTACTGGAACATTCATTATTCTATCCAAAAACACGACAATCAAAACCATAGGGACAAGAAGTATAGCTCCCATAATAATGTTTGAAAATAATATGGATGATACATATTTTCTTGCGTCATCCATTTCTCCTTTTACAATGGAAACAGTCACAAACCTACTGGACATTGAATTGAGCGCATTTGTCAATATGCACATGTAAGCCACAAAATTATTAGCTATGGGATAAAAGCTATATGTTTCTTTGCCAAGTGTATTGATAAGATAAGGTGTCAATACGAAAGCTATAAGGATATTGGCTGAATATGATACAATATTAGCACACAGATTAATAAAGAGCCTTTTATTACTATTTGGATTCATCTGCATCTTTTTATAAAGGGTTTCCTGTCATTGCATCTTTCCAATCTTTTGCAGCTTCATTTTTTAATAACCTACGCAGATATTCGCCCCAATCAGCCCAGCATACTGCTATTCTTGACAATGGCGAGTTGCCGAAATGCTTTTTCCTTAAATAGTGGCGATTATTGATAATCATATAGGTGTGCTTGCGTGATGGAATGCGCCATTCTTGAGTTACATTATGCTTCACAATCACTAAACTAGACATTATACATTTCAAACCTTCTTTTTGGGCTTTTTTGAAATAGGAATAAGAAAAGTCAAGGTCTTCAGCATAAGCATAACTTGTTAATTTTTCATCCCAATTAAGATTCCACTTTCTTATTAAAGAAACTCGATAAACAGAAAAGAATCCCATAGCCCATTCTGTAGGAGTTTCTTTTGTTATATTTTCAGGAAAACGTCCATACATGGACTTTACGACGTGTCCGATATTGCGTTTCCTCCAATTCTTTTTCCAAAAGAGAAATCCTATCAAAGAGCGATGTTTGCTATTAAATCCCTCATTTACACCAGCAAGCATTGCAACCTTTTCATTAGAGAAAATATTAAGTATGGAAGATAAAGTATCAGGCTTAACATCTACATCATCATCCATTTGTATTACTAAATCTCCATGCACATAAAGCATACCTGTGTTTCTTGCTTTTGTTAATGAAGGTTCATCATTATGTACATATTTGCAGTTGACACTCTGTTCTTCTAAAAATTCTTTAGTTGCTTTTATTTCGGTACTATCTGTACTCTGGTCAACTACAATAACTTCTAATGGTTCCACCGTACTTTGAACAATATATGAGATTGTTCTTTTAAGTGAATCCAATCGGTTCATTGTCGGTATTACTATAGATACTGTTTGCATTTTGTTTTATTTTTTATAATTCCATCTTAGCATCCAAGGGAAATATTTATTTATCGCCTTGGCATATAGTGAACAAGCTACAACCGCAATCATAAAGTGTAGCAAATATGTTGGAAACTCCATATTGTTGGCATGTGGAGCAACCTTATGCCACAATACATGGGTTATCATCAACACAAAAAAGTGCATCTGAAGTATAGGAATGGTATTACGTCCTACAAATTCTATAAAGTCATTTGTCGCAATATATCTAGACAGCAGATAAATCGAGGCTGATCCACATAAAGAAGACAACAAGAACAATAGGATACAACCATATCTGTTGGCATACATTAGAATAGAGTCATTGTTTAAGCAAGTTACTATTGTTATTGCCATGAATATTATTGAAAGCAACAGGTCCCCCCCCCCCGAATCATTTTTTCTATCTTCTCTTCCGCTTTATTTGCTACTAACAAATCGCCAAGTAAGAAGAACATATAGCCTGCTGATATACGCATTATTTCTACCGAGAAATAAAAATCAGCTTTATATAGATACAATGAGACGAAAGAGATGGTTGCTAATGCTATCTGTATATTCCTATTTATGTTTTTTGCTAATACATGAATAATTGTAATCCAAATCAAATCATATATAAACCAAAAACCGCCTGTGACAATAGTACCATATTGACCATCATTCCATAGAATTCCTATTAACGTTTCTGCTACGGTCACACCTTTATCTTTTGACGTTCCAGCCAATAGCAACCAATACAACAATACACTTATTAATGAAAAAGTTATATATGGCCATAATAGACCTTTTGATTTTTTCTTTAATAACAATAATGAGTTGTAGTTACTAGTCTTTGGATGAAAGCACATACCTGAAAGCATGAAGAAGGCTGGCATATGGAAAGACAAGATTACTTTATTCATTATGTCATCTGTATTACCTATAGAATGTCCAAGTACTACAAGTAGCATAAGTAAGCCTCTAAAGACATCTATATATGGGATTCTATTCACGTTTGCCATATTATATAGAATATTTTAAATAGTAACAAATGGGATTCTTACAATGATTATAGCTGTCCTCAGCTATCCGTTTGTTATTATCTGATGATTGAATTGACATAAATAATTTATTCTTCTTGTCACATTTCTACATTACAGCAATATTTGCTAAAGCTACAACTATATCTCTCATTTTATCAATAGATGCCTTCAACTCATCAAAAGTGTAATTTTGATTTCTTGGGTTCTCAGGATGATGAATTTTGTTACGAATATATGTTTGTATGGTAAATTGTTTCTGAGAAACATTATTATTTCCCTTAACTTTCTCCCAAGTCTTGTTTTTAATACACCCCTTTCCAACAAGCCAATTGTCAAATGAATCTTCTCTTGAATTATTTTCATCTTCATCTATTGCTATATTTTGAAGATGTCCGTATAGTTCATCATGATACTCAGCAGAATATTCACCAAACGCAGAATAGTTGATTTCATTCAAAGAAGGTATTGGCAAACAAGATGGTGTTACAACTCTCACATTCTTTATTCCATTATTTTCCTCTACCAATCTCAAATTATCAAAAGACATCATCTTTACAACATGAGAGCTATGTGTCGTCATAATTATCTGCGCATGAGGATTACTTGCTATATCCTTGAAAGACTTTATCAACATTCTTTGATGCTTGATATGCTGTGAAGTTTCAGGTTCTTCTATGGCATAGATAATGTCTGTATGATTAGACTCTGACATCATTCTCTCTGCTTTTGCTCTAAAGAAATTAAGAAGCACTAAACGCTTGACCCCACTACCTCGTTTATTGATAGCTATGTCATTGTCACTCGTAATAGAAACATTCTTAAAAACATCAGCCCATTTTAAAGATTCAACAGATGGAATTGAAGGATTAAGACTTTGAGCTATCTCTGGATTCATTTGACCAATCTTTTCTAATGTCGCAGAAGTAACCGTTTGCAATTTCTCTGTCACCTTATTAGCAATATCAGATAACTCATCCAACAATTCTTGTTCTGAAAAGATTTCCTTAACAGCCTCCTTCAATGGATCCTGAGCTTCCTTGTCCTTATCACTGTTACTTCTGTCAGACTGAAACAAAGAATAAATAGGCAGGTATCGTTCTAATTTCTGCCAAATATCCTTCAATCCATCTCCTGTTGTATCTATCTCCCTTTCTGACAATTGAAGATTATCCGAATAATGGTTCCATATTGCTTTTCTTAAAAGTGACTTTTGGGTTCTATCTGTACAAGTTAAGTCTTTTGCCTTATTCTTTAATTCTGATATTTTCAGAAGTAACAGATTGTTGCACTCTGGATTATTTGGGTGATTCGCCTTGATAAATGTTTTAAGTTTTGAAGCACCCTGGAATTTCTTCACTACAGTTAAACAACTATTACTATCAAGCAATTTTTCATCTTGTAATGTAGTTGTTACCGTTTCATCTATAATTATCGAAGATGGCAAATTATCAAAAACAGCCGTAAATACAGTTTCTTCATCACCTGAGGCTAAAGCCTCTTTATTGATATCTGCATATTCAATTGGTGAGATAGCACTCTTGTCATTGAAGAATATATCCAATGCCTCCAATATTGTTGACTTTCCTATATCATTACGACCTACGAAAACAGTAAGGTCAGACATGTTTATCGTTACTGTATCTTTATAGCCACGAAAGTTTTCTATTGAAAATGATTTTAGTCTCATTGTTATAATATTATATTACAATTGTTTCTTAATATCCTGCTTCATAATTGTCAGCGGACGTTTGAATACTTCTTTTGAGTCGGCATACGTTCCCAACATAAACCTGTCTATATCAAAGCCGTCTGCAAACAAGTTAGTACTCAATTTAGGGCATAGCCCCTAGTATAGGCACTTTTGCAAGTGCCTATATATTGAGATGTTAAAAATTTTACTTGTTTATTAACTATTTCATACATTTTACACACAAGTTATTTTCGGCTGCACTCGGCATAGCTCAAACAAGTTTGGCTCTGCGCTCGTTTGCATGAAAATTCTTCGCTCGACAATCTGAAAGCAAGCTTTTATTGTTCTCACTTATCGAAAAAGTTTCATACTTTTTCTCGCCATGGCAAAGTTCAAGCAAGCTTGCTTTGCTCATGACTTATCGAAAAAGTTCCAAATCTTCACTGCTGTACATAATTCAATGTTTAAAATTCAGCAGCGAAGTTACTTCTTTCAAATTTAAGCCCTAATTTGAGGGTGTACTAAAGAAATCAAAATACATAATAAATCAATCTACCTCGAAGTCCTCTACAACATCCTCTATATTAATCTCTTCATCACTAAACAAGGATTTTAAATCTTCCAAATTATACATATTCATGGTAGGAAGTTTGCTTGCCAAGCTTTTTTCTCTTACAAATCCAAAAAACACATTGTTTATATGTTTTGTCATTGGGCCATCAGCATCTTTCGACTTTATAGCATTTAACATTTCATACATTTCACGTAAGGTCAATTCATTTGGCACCAATCCATTTCGCTTATAAAAACGTATTTTCTCAAATAAAAGACAATGAGTAGAATATGCTTTAACCTGAAAATCTTCACGGTCTGCAATCAGTTGCTTCATCATTCGTTCTCCTTCTTGCAGAAGTTTATTCGCTGTTTCATAATCAATAATCTCATTAGCCTGACGTAAATAGTTTCGAGCTATGGCATTACGTACAATATATGAGCTTGGAGACATTGATTCTGCTTGACGAAAATGGTTTAAAGCCAATTCATAGTCTGAATCATATTGTTCAGACAATCCAACTTGCAGCCAATAATTATAGTCATCATTATAATATGACTTAATATCAGAAAGAAGATTTTTGACATCGCTATTTTTTAGGCGTAGTACTGAGCGTAACAATCTACACTTCATTAACGATGATGCTATTTCATTCCAATATGTATGTTGTTTGTCTAATACCTGTGGAGATATAACAACAAGTAATTTCTTCAACAACTGAATATAATGTTGTGATTTTATCTGCAACAAATGTGGGACAAGAAATGAATCACGCAGAGCTATTCCATTAGAATCTCTATAATAGGTTATATAGTCGTCGCAAATATTTAGAATATTATTACTATCTCTTCCATACATCAATGTAACGATTTCCAACGGAATATAAGGTAAGTCCAATTTCGAGAATATTGCAAGTTGTCTCAACAACTCTATACCCTTACTCTGTTGGAGTTTATTCTTTTTCTCAAAAAAAGCATTAAGTTGGCGTTTTTGGAAGTAGCTACCATTAGTTATGGTGAATAGACACGATTCTACATCTTGATACGAAGAAATATAAGCAACGCGTTCATCAAACGACTTTGCTTTTAGTTTGCCGAGAAGTCCTTTCTTGTCTAATTTTTCCGCAATATCAATAGCAAATACATTATCTGGTGAATTAGTATTACCATCGATTAACATTTCTTCGTACCAAGTTTCAGACACCAAACAATATCTCTTTCTATTATGCGAATATGTTCGAGCAGCAGTAATTACCAATATGTTTTTTTCTTTGGGGAAATTATTAATTAATGACTTTATCTCTGAATAGTAGAAACTTGCATTATCAAAAATAAGTGCAATAGTATCCTCTGCTATTATACGAGTTTTTTTTCTAAAGTCTTCTGTATCAAACTTCTTCCCACAAAAATCATAAACCGCAACATTTTCATTGACAAGATTAATAGCAATACGCTTAAGGTAAGTAGATTTTCCTGTCATGGATTTTCCATAAAATGCAACCATCAATTTGCATCCTCTTCTACTACCAATATAGCTAACAATATCATATAGCTTATTCTTAATTTCAGGATTTGAAAAATCCCAATCATAGATTATATCTCTATAATCAGGGTGTTGTCCGAAGTACAAATAAGAATTATAACCTTTAAATTTCTTATCTTTTTCATATTTATCCTTTACATATAGAAAATCATCTATAATGTGGGATTTCGAATAACTGTCTTTTGTTTTTGTCAAAGACTTAAGATGATTGGCAAATTTCTCTGTTGTCCATTCTAATATATGTGCTCCAATTTTTGAAACCTTAGACTTAAAGATAAGTGACGGTCTTGGATTTATAAAAAACAACTGTCCATGTGATGTTTTACTTGAAACCGAGGAAAAGAGTCTCAGATAATAATCTAAATTTATCTCATTCATCTCAGTGCCAACAACCACAAAGTTTTCAATCTGCATATCTTGTGCAAAGCTGTTAAAACGATAATCTGTAGAATGTAGCATAGAATCAACATATTGTTGATTTGAGAATACCACGTTACCAGAACGATTTCTTACACACCCATGGAGCTTTATATATTCTTTTTGTTTCGCACGAGTATACGAGAACGGTCTTTCTGTATTTTGTACTATAAGATACCCATTGGGAACAGAGTTTTCTATTACATCATCAATATTAATAGTATAGATTTTTCTCCAAAAACTGAAAGTAGCTATTATCTTATGAAAATCTTGGGGTGTACAATCAATAAATTGAGACACTATAAAATCCTGTACTTTAAGTTCTGAAACTTGCTCGCCTGCAAAACTACATATATCAGCCAATGAATAGGTAAACAAATCATTATATTCATCTGAATTCTCCTTAAACCCCAATAATTCTATCAAGATGTTTTTTTTAAGAACATTACCAGAAGGTATTGCTTCTCCATTACCATTTGTTGCACCTAAAGAGAATCCAGCACCCGTGAAAAGAATAGGATGACTGGATAACAGACATCTATCCAACTTTTGAATAAGACTACTTTCCATATTGATTATCTAATTGTAATTCATTATAAATTTCGTTTAAACTCAAATTTAGGTATAACCTTTGTATAGGCACTTTGCAAGTGCGAGTATGTTGAGTATATTTATCTTGTTTATGAAATATCTCAGTTAGTACTCAATTTAGGGCATAGCCCTTTGTATAGGCACCTTTACAAGTGCCTATACATTGAGATGTGTTAGTACTCAATTTAGGGCATAACCCTCTGTATAGGCACTTTTGCAAGTGCCTATATATTGAGATGTTAAAAATCTTACTTGTTTATTAACTATTGGCATGTTGCCAATCCGATATTGCCTGGCCGCAGACTGAAAAAATCTCTGCAACCGTTAAAGATGTTAACAAAAAACTTTCCAAGGTAATCCCACGCCGACCGACCCTGCAGCTTCACCGTACTTATTATACTGTGATAAGTGGCTGCCATCTTCGCTCCCTCATCACTGCCGAAATGGAGCATGTTGTTTCGTTGGGTTGTCAGAGGACGGACTGCACGCTCGGCTGCATTGTTGTCTATCGGATAACTACCATCCTTTATATAGGTAAAGATGTTTGCCCAAAATGTATCCAAATAGTTCAACGCTTTCTGCAAATAAGGAGTAACAGTCGCAGGATCCTTGGACTTCTCTATACCGAGATGAGTGCGGAGATTTATCAGGATGCCTTTCGTCTCAAGACCTTGACGTTGTTTTCCCCTCTCCTCGTCAGTAAGACTATCCTTTGTATACTGGCGTTCCAAGTTGTACAAATCATCTATATACTTAATGAAGATGTCTGCATTCTTGTCACCAGCCTGCTCGCTTGCTTTCACAAACTTGGCACGCGCATGTGCAAGACACACCTGATGGTCTGTCTTGGATAAATTGGAAGTCTCGGCTGCCTTCAACTCGTTACCAATAAAGGTATAGGCATTGTAGCCGTCAGACATGATGCTCTTCAATTCTGCATCACCGATAAAGTCTGTAAGCACATCACGTCCACGGGAACCATTGTCGTAGAAGAAGATAACCACACGCTCTGCCTTGTTCACAAGTACCCATATGTAACATTTCTTGTAGTGGTCGTACTTGCGCACCTTGCACCAGGTCTCGTCGCAGTTCACGATGGAGTCTTTCTCCAACGCTACTTCCTTCAGTGACCCAACGAGCTTGTCAAGATAAACTTTGCCTTTCTTCAACCAATTGCGCAGCGTATTTGCAGAAACGGTCATCCCCATATCCGTCAGCCATTGATGGAGAAGTCCGAATGTGACGTTCTTCACATACACCTCGTAGGCTATTGCCTGTAGAAATTCAGGTGTTGCCTTTGTTCCCTCGAACTTCGTCACAAATTCAGGATTCCCGGCTTTTGGGAAATAACCCCACTTCGGCTTCTTGCCTTTCTCCACGTAATGCACCATCTCGAAGCGTTTCTCAACGAGACTCATCTCAAGGTGAAAAACAGAGACCATCTTCTTGCCAAGGATTCGCCCTGGCACTTTAGCCTCATCTGACTTGTACTCTTCAGAAGGTCCCTTAACGCACATGGTCTTGTATGTTTCGGGACGGTTGGACAAGTCACGCTCCTTCTTTGACGGATTCTCTTCTTTGGAACAAGCCTCGTTCTTGGAAACGGAGTTGTCCGGAAGAGAAGATGAAGTGCCGTCAAAATCATCCTCGTCTTTACCACGATCTGACTCTTCTTCTTTTGTTGATTCCGCTTTCTTTACTTTCTGCCTCTTGTCACCGAAGCGGTTCTTGTCGGCAAACTTTAATTTTGCTGTTAAATCAGCCACTTTGCGCTCGGCAGCCTTACGCTTACGTTCGGAATCCTTCAATGAAGATTCTAGAGAATCAATACGAGAAAGCACATCATCCAATTTGGATAAGCGTCCTGCCAGGTTCTTTTTTTCATCAAGAAAATCCTGCAATACAAGCTTCATTGCACGATTCTCCAAATCAGCAGCGTTTATACGCTCGGCAAGGTAATTGATATAACGTTTTTGTTCTTCTGCTGTCATACCTTCACTGTAATCAAGAACTGAGCGCGAGATTGATTCTCGTGCCAAAAGTTCTCGCTTTTGATCTATGATATGTTGCAGTTCGTTCATCCGTAATGCCCTGATTTTCAACTACAAAGATAGTGAAAATATATGAGAAAAACGAACAAACAAACAATATAATTATTTGATTTTCAATGTTTTAACTATTGGACTTTCCAATAACAACACGACATCTTTCCAGTCTATCCTATAGACCAATTCACCACCTTCACGCTCCACTTTCATAAACTGATAACCCGATACGAACTTCTTTTCAAACAGGCTGTATGAACGGTTGTCGTATGTGAACAGTCTTACTATGCGGCGGTCTCGTGACATCACGATAAATACATCCCCGTCATTTGGCTCACGGTGTAGTTGTTCGCGTATGATGGACAATACGCGACTATGCTTGCATCGCATATCCGTAAAGTCGCGCAGATAATAGAAGCGATTTATACCGGTAACACTCAGCATAGCCCCTCCAGTTTCTCTATCAGTCGCTTCAACTCTTGATAGCTTAGGTTCTTCTGGGAGATATGCAGGCCATTGGTAATTCGCAACTCCACAAGTATACGAACACAAGAGGACTTCGTTTTTGTAGATGATTGTTCCTGAGAACGGCTTTCCACCATCGGCTCTTCTTGAGTCAAGGTTGGAAGCCCATCCACCTTTACTTCCACTATCTTGTTGCGTGTATCCTTGTACCATTTGTAGAATATATTATAAGGTACTTTGTTGCGTGAGCAGAACTGCTCAATGGAGATGCCTTTCGGCAATGCCTCCGTCTGGTACTGGAAATAAAATCTTTCCAAATCTTCGCTGCTGTACATAAATCAAATATTTTTAGTTCGGCAGCAAAGATACTTCTTTCTAATTTAAGCCCTAATTTGAGTGCTTACTTGAGATGTTAAAATTTTTACTTGTTTATTAACTATTTCATACATTTTACACACAAGTGATTTTCGGCTGCACTCGGCATAGCTCAAACAAGTTTGGCTCTGCGCTCGTTTGCATGAAAATTCTTCGCTCGACAATCTGAAAGCAAGCTTTTATTGTTCTCACTTATCGAAAAAGTTTCATACTTTTTCTCGCCATGGCAAAGTTCAAGCAAGCTTGCTTTGCTCATGACTTATCGAAAAAGTTCCAAATCTTCGCTGCTGTACATAAATCAAATGTTTTTAGTTCGGCAGCAAAGATACTTCTTTCTAATTTAAGCCCTAATTTGAGTGCTTACCGTTTTTTTGAACAGAACTCATTTCATTAGTGTCCAGATTTTAGCGGGACACTAATGAGTTTATATCCAAAGTAATGATGCTTCTATCAGAAATATTCATTTATGTTTTTCTGATGTCATTAATGAAATCATGATATTTTTGAAGCTCTTTGTGACTTTGCATCAAATTCAACATAATATCATCTGTTGTTATTTTGCTTTTACCCCCAGACATCTCCTTTCTTACGATTACCATAAAATCCAAGAAAGGGGTAAAATAATCTTGCTGTTGGTCGTTAGTGCTCCAACAAAGAAACCTTGTAAAAGCTCTGAAAGCCTCATCTGAACCATATACGAAAAGGTCTTGTTTGACCTTCAGCATTACTTCAAATTTATCTGAAGATATGGGAGAAGTTTGTACTTTCCCTTGTTTGTTCTCATTCATTATAGTGTAAAACAAGTTGACAGCATTATAATAAGCCTTGTATTTCTTGTCTGACACATAATTTTCCAATATCTTTCGCAACTCAGTCTGCATTTGCCATCTACAAGTAAATACAGCCGCTATGATTGCAGCTAAAGATGTTAATATCGGTGCTAACCATTCTGATGTTATTTCCATTGCTATTTTATTTTAGTAAATGTGCTATTTTGTATCTATTCATACAATTTATGACTGTCACGTAATCGTTGCTTGATTCCATGAAAAGTTATATCAGCCCAATGCTCATAATTATTTTTCATCTCCTCTTTCTCTTCATTAGAAAAAGCTGAGTGTTCGATGTAATCTTTCATACATTCAACAGCAGCCTTCTTGAGAATATCAAGATTAAAACACTGAATCTTATCTGTAATAAGATGTTCAGTTATCTTGGCATAAAAATAGCCTTCAAGGTATGCTGTGCATATATCTTGTAATTCTATCGTTTTCATATTGGATCGATAATTAGTCGTTGTTTCAAGATAAAAAATCTGATATTATCAGAAAGGCATACTATTATCTGTCTCTATTAGTTTCTTCAAATTATCTAAAATAATCTTTTCCGATTCTGTAATCTTATAATTAACATCTCGAATTGTTATATACAAACCATTCAGACGTTGATAATCTTCATTATCAACATCTTCTGAATAACAAAATGTTTCAAACAACTCTCCATCTTCATTGTAGAGCCGCAAAGAATAGGAAGACACATTAACTTGAAAGTCGTAAGAAGGAACCAATTCTATTAAGCATCCTCCTATCTTTGTAGAAAACTCGCCATCTTGTTCTTCCCAATGTATTTTTTTACAAAAAGTAGCGGAATTTAGCATCCCCACCATATTTATATAATCTGTTTGATTCATTTCTTTATCATTTTTATTAGATCTTTCAATTCTTGCAAAACTTTCCAATAGGGATTGGATTTAAGTTCTGACATTTCCAACTTGGATATATCATTTTCCGAAATATAATTTTCCTTTATATGCGATAAATAGTTATTCATTAGCAACTCAGTAGCATGGTCTATCTTTCTCACAGATTCTTCAGGAGTTATAGATAACGAATTTGTCATTTTCATCAAACCTTCCAAGTAATGGATATTGAACAGTCTGGTGCTTATTTCTATAGATATTTTACTCGCTCTACATTTTAGATAGACGCTCAACCAAATCAGAGCTACAAAAAATGGAATAGAGGCAGTGTAAGGTATAAAGTTAATCCATCTTGAGAATGTTTCTCTATTAGATGTTAAATCATAAATAAAAAAAGCATATAAACCAACAAAAGCGAGAAAAAGAATAGGAATACACCAAAGAAAAACGTAATACTCTATCTTAAGACGAAACCTTTCATCTTCAATTACATTCGTATAATCTTTGAGAGAATCAAAAGCCTTAGACACCTTGTCTGAGATATTTTGCTCTGCAACATTATCAAATGACATTTTTTTTCTTTGCTTCAAGAGCAGCAAGATACTCTGCATCCATTTTTTCCAATTGAATTCTAAGCGTCTTGATAATCTCAGCATCTTTTTGAGGACTTAGATTTTGAAGTTCAAGTTCTTTTTTTAATTTCTCTCTTGCTCTTGACAACCTTGATAATTTTTCGTCCAACCCTTTGGCATCTAAAATTTTGGAAGAAGAACACCATTGCTTGAATTGTGACGTACATATATCATTTATATGCTCAAGAAAAGAACGGAACTCATCTATTAATATACCATAGCTAAATTTATATCCATCATTTATATTTCCGTCAAAATTTTTATCAAATATAACCCAATGCCGCTTGATTTTTCTTAGTTCATAAGCTTTATCTACAGATATTGTTTCAGAAGGAACCAATTCTATTTTTTTAATGACATCTTGTATTTTGTCTTCAAATATAATGTCTCCAAGATACTTTGCTATATTTAAAACAGAATATTTATCACTTTGTATCCGGTTCTGAACAAAAGACAAAAATGAAATAAGATCTTTTTTCGATATTGACATATAGAGTTACTACTATTTTTTTTACATTTAAAAAGCCCTGGGGACTTTCACCCCAGGGAAGAAAAAATCTTTTGATGACTTATGTAGCCTCTGTATAAAGAAAGTCTCTTGCCTGCTATCCCAATGCCATAACATCGGAACAAACAGAGACAATACTTGACACGTCGCCTGTAATACACAGGTAGACAACATCAAGAGTAAGAGCTACTACATTAGCTACAAGCTGCATTTTCCATGCAACTGTCTTCTTAGACCAAGCCCTCTTGAGCTTGATCTACAATTTGGATAAATTTATTTTTTCCATATTGTTTCAAACTGGGGATTTTTTGTTTTGTTTATGGCTAGTTGCCCCTTTATCTTGCCACATTTCATATAATAGCAATATTCCATCTATGGTACTTTATTTATGGAATTTGTCCATCTTGCTATACTCCCTTGTATATACAGTACCAAGCTATCCACACAACAGGCACTATGGCTATCAACCAATAAACCAAATACATATCTAATATGTAATATCTTATTTTTAGCCATAAACGTGAGACATTTCCCATTGAGGTATCAGAAAGCAAGGATATGGCATATTCGTAATCGAATGATGTATGATTTTGATTATATTTATTCAGTATGTTGAAATATTGATCGATGTAATCTGACTCCTTCCTCTTCTGTTCTTCTTCTGTAAGTGTCTTGACATCATGATGCATATTGCGATACAATCTACTCAATTCATTTCCACATGCATGGTAATTGTCCATTCGCTTGTCGTAGCTCAATCCGCTTAACAGCAAAGACAATGAAAGCAAGAACGTGGAAAGAATAATGGTGAAAACACTTATGTTTTTAGACACTTCCAAATTGTTACTCATTAAAGCTATTAAGCTTATGCCGATAATGGAAGCCGAGAACAAGGTTTCAGCTACCTTTGAAGCGTCACGATTGCGCTTGACACGACGAAAGGCAGTAAACCTTGCACACATTGTCTTATATACTGTATTGCTAAATTCTTCCAGATACATATTATTGTTCTATTAAAATAGAGGGGGACCCAATCGAAAGCGAAAACTCCACAAGATATGTGGCGTATACTATAGTGTATATTAAATTCTTAACAAAAAGTCAATGCTACATGCATGACACAAGGGCTAAGCCCAAAGTCCCCCTCTATGATGTGGTACCTATACTTATCATGGCATCTTTCTTTAAACGATCAAGATGAACCATATATTTTATCATAATATCCTTATCATCATACTTCACATCTTCATCTATCAAACCTTTTGACAAAAGATAATTCCGTATATCTGCGATGTCTGTTAAGGCATCATAATCCATTAAAGTATGTTTGCCTGCATTCTTCTTTATATCCCAATACACCTTGGGCAAACTCTTAATTCGTGACGCGATGTCCAAACCTTTCATAAACTTGCGATGCACCACTGTATCAATCTCATACAACTGGTGGATATCAGTCATCGCCTGAAAATACGGCAACCATCCGAAGAGATGGTGGGAAATTTTGATTCCTGCAAGTTTCTGATTAATCAAGGAAACATAATAATCGTCGAATTCTTTATCTTGACAAATAAAACGGGGACGAAGATTCTTGTTGGTCTTCTGAGTTTTATATCGAGCAATCAACCGAGAAATTCGGTTCAAATAAGACTGTACATTTTTGTTTCGTATAGAAATTGTATGTACGGACTTAATCATGTATCCTAAATAATCAAATGCAGCAGTACCTACCACACCATATTGGGTTTTGTCTTGAGAGAGTTCTAAGCTAACGCATCGCTGATTAAGTTCTTTCTTGAACTTATCTACAAAAGAAGCATCTATTGTAGATGTACTCAATATCAAGATATCATCAACGTATCTTTTATAGACGGTGTTCGTGTCACACATTGCCTTGATGCTTTCATCAAAATCTAACATGGAAATGTATGCAAGAATATTTGAAATCGCTAAACCTTGTGGAATTCCATTCTTTTTTTCCTGTCGTCTAATCGCTGTCTTAGGAGAATCCGAAGCAACTGTGACGGTTTCGATTGCAGCCTTTACCAGTTGTAACATCGGAGTCTCTATTCTCGTTTCCAACTTGCCGTATAACGTATTCAAGTGTATGTTATCAAAAAATCCCTTGATGTCTGTCTTAAAAAAGTAAATTGTCTCTGAAGAGCGCTCCGCCAAGAAATCTGCCACATCATTGATGTATTTATTGGGAACATCATGATTAACGGCCTCTGGAAATACATTCTGCAAATAGAGATTGAGTTCTCCCAGCACCATCCTATCACGCATGGATGGTACGGAAAGCATTCTTGGAAATTTCTCACGTCCTTTTAATATCAGTTTCTCTCTATATGGTGAGAATTCGTATGTACCATTGCAACAACGCTTTGCAATATCTTCAAATTCATCGACATAACGATGATAGAACTTGACTGGAGTAAGCCTATCCAAACCGCCACCCTTTTTATGCTTCATCTTCTCTTCGTAAAACGAACAAAAGGAAAAATGATTAAAGAAAGTAAGTGGATCTATTTTAGTTGTCATCTAGATGAGCGTATGGTTTGTACTCAATTTATGGCACAGCCCTTTATTATTGATTATTTAGCAATTATAAATTGCTGCTTGCATTGAAGCCTGTGGTTTGCTTTTGGCCTTGGTGTGGCGGAGGCAGGATACCTCCGCCACTTTATTTGCCGAACTCCTTGATTCTCTGTTCTTCCTTTAGTTGGCAGACTAACAGTTGGTCGTACTTTTCTGCCACGATATAACCATCCAAGCCTTACACAACGACTTTGCTTTCATCAACTGCTCATCAAAATCCTTGCAACATATATAATCATGCTGGATGTAGATTTCAGTATTGAGTGTTTGGCGGGATTTTGTGATGCATTCAGAATAGGTGACTGTTGATGTAGATGCGAGGGCATTGAGATTGTAGCTGAAATTATCTATACCGTTTTTATTGACATCAATGTCGGTGACAAGTAAAAAGACGATGGGCATGTCGGAAAATTTATCTGTTTGACAAATAGAATCAACTTCATGGTTAATATAGTGTCTGAAAGTTACTGTTTTCACTCTGCCACCTCAAAATCTTCCTGGTGCACGCCTCTGAGTGCGACGGCGCGGCCGGCGAAGTCGAAGACGAGTTGGCGGTTGCGGTCGATGCGGATGATGTAGCCTTCGTAGTCTTTGAAGGGACCGGTGAGGACGCGGAGCTTCACGTGGTCTTTGGCGAACTTCTCGATGGGGGCGTTGAGGAGGGTGACTTGCTCGGGGTGGGCTTTCAGTACGTTCATAAAGGGCTGCATGATGGTGTCGCGTATGGAGGCAGGACGCCCGTGACAACGGTCGTTCACTAAGTGGTACTGAGGAAAATATTGTGATAGGAACTTCTGGATGCTCTTCACGGTGCCTTGCAGAAAGACGAGGCCGCTGATGGTGGGCTTCACGATTTTCTTGACACCGCGTTGTGTCTCCGCATTTTTGTAGGCGTAGCTGGTGGCTTGGTGTATGAAGAAGGGTTGTTTAGTGGGGTGGGTGTTGTCGGCGTTGTATGCTTCAAGCCACTTCTGAAACGACTTTACTGCCATGTGATGTATGAACAGATAGCTCCAGGAGGTGGGCTGCTGAGCAACATCTTCATAATAGCTACTGTGTTTCGGTATGGGTATAGTTTCTACTCTCGGCGCCGATGGTTTGTCAGCCCCGATTATGTGAATGCCCTTTGGTAAGCGTTGGCTTACACTGGCTGTAGAAGGTGAATCTAAGCAATCCTGCGTCATCTTCGCCGTCTACTTTATGTCCTTGCACATCGCCATAGGTGGCGATAGCAAAAGCATAGTCATTACTAATTGCATGCAAAAAAATATATTAGTAAGTCATATCTCAAAAGTTGCAAGAACTTTTATGAAATTCACACCTTGTGTTTGTTCTCCGTTAGGAGAGATGTTTCTGCAAAGATAAGGGTTTTATTTGAATTATGTACCTTATTTATAAAAAATATTCCGTCGGCTATCAATATTCGTCGACTCTGGTTGTTGTGGGTCTAAGTGTTGTTGGGCAATCTGTTCTATGCACCATGCGAATGCCTCTGCTGTGCGCTCTGCTTCGGCACCGAAGTGTCCGCCTTCGTGCCAGCGCAGGGTGACGGCGGTGGGGGAGAGTTGCTGGCAGAGTAGGGTGTGCTCTGCACGCACGCAGTCGCCGATGCGCTTCATGCGCTGGTTGCGACAGTGCTCTTCGCGGTCGCCGAGGGAGAGGTGAATAGGTGTTGTAGTGGTGATATGTTGAGGTGTTGAGTTTTGAGTTTTGAGCGTTGAGTTTTGAATTGTTGCTTGTGGCGATAGGATGGGATGCGCAGCGGCATATTCGCCCCAACCGTTAATCCATAGCGAAGGTGAAGCTGCAGCTACGGCGGCGAAGGCATCGGTGTTGCGTGCAGCCCAAAGGGCGAAGAGTCCGCCGAGCGAGTAGCCGCCGATGATACAGGGCAGTGCGCCGAAACGCTCGCGAAGCCATGGCAGTAGGGTGTGCTCAATGAAGCGCAGCGTGTCGGGAGCGTGCCTGCCCACCTCCGCGTCGCGCGACACGGCATCGTCAGCCCACGGCATGAGCGCACGCGCCCACTCAACGCAGTCGAAGAAGACCATGGCGAAGCCTGTGGGGCTCGCCTGTGCAATAAGGTCGACCTCGCGTCGCACACCGTCGTTCTTTTCCTCGTGGCGTGCCGACGGCTGTAGGAGCAGCACCTGTGGGTCGCCCACGACGAAGAGCTTGCTGGGTGTTTGGATGTTATGTTCTTCTGTGAAGATGGTGCTTGTGTTGGGCATATGGTTGGAGTTTTTATGGATTTGCAAAGTTAGCGTTTTTGTTGGATATATGGCTGCTTTTGATGGGTAAAATTAAATGGTGTGGTGGTTGGTTGTTTGGTTGGGTGTTTGGTTGGGTGTTTGTTTGGGTGTTTGTTTGGTTGCTTGGTTGATTGCTTGGTTGGTGCAGCGGAGACCGCTGCACCCCCTATGAGGGCAGCATGGAGGGTCGCGTAGAGGGCTGCGTGGAGGGCTGCGTGGAGGGCTGCGTGGATATGGCAAGATGCCATATCCTCCTACGGGCGGCGGACGGAATCTGATCGGGTGGCGGACGGAATCTGATTGGGTGGCGAACGAAATCTGATTGGGTGGCGGACGCGCAACGATGACAAAAGCATAGGGTGAAGAGCAACAAACTGTGCCTGTATCTGTAACAAACTGCGCCTGTATCTGCAACAAACTGCGCCTGTGTATATAATAAATTGCGGAAAGGTACGTTATTAATAAACGTTAAGCACTTTGAGGGCTTAATGCTGACAACAAAACAACGAATAAAACGTACTGAGAAATGATTGATTACATAAAGGGCGAACTGGCAGAACTCACTCCGGCGCAAGCCATTGTTGAGGCTTACGGCGTGGGTTATGCGCTGAATATTTCGCTGAACACATACGAGGCGATACAGGGCAAGCAGAACGTGAAACTGTTTGTGCATGAGGCACTTGTCACTGGCGGTCGCGACGATAGTTACACATTCTTTGGCTTTGCGTCGAAGCAGGAGCGCGACCTCTACCGTTTGCTCATCACCGTGTCGGGTGTGGGAGCCAACACGGCGCGTATGATTCTCTCGTCGGCATCGCCGTCGGAGCTCTGCAATGCCATCTCTACGGGCAACGAGCGCGTGTTGAAGAGTGTGAAGGGCATCGGTCTGAAGACTGCGCAGCGCATCATTGTCGACCTGAAGGACAAGATTCTCTCGCTGGGTATAGCGCAGGAGGTGTCTGCCGGCACGGCTGCCGACAGCACAATACCCGTCGATGTGCGCGACGAGGCGGTGGCTGCGCTCACCATGCTCGGCTTCTCGCCTGCGCCAACGGCTAAGGTGGTTACGGCGATACTCACCGACGACGCTACGCTGCCCGTTGAGCAGGTGGTGAAGTTGGCGTTGAAGCAGATTAAGTAAATAAGTTGGTGGCTGCGTGGCTACGGCAGGGATGCCGTAGCCTCCTATAAATAAGCTGATTTTGAATTTCACAAATATTATAAACCGATTTTTAAAGTGTAGGCTGCAGGAGCTTCGCTCGCTCGGCACGGCTCGCGTGTTTGTCGTCGTAATGGTTATGGCGGCTGTGGCATCGTATGCCATCACGCAGACACCGCAACGACCGCAGCGCAAGCTCTCCGTGCGCAAGACGCGCGACGCGGCTCCGCAGCGCGATGCCAATGCTGACCGCCCCGACACGCTCGCTATCAAGGCGCAGCCGAAGCTCGAGAACGAGGATTCGATACCCGACTCGCTGCTGCATCCGCGCTGGAAGATACAGCGCACGCTGCCCATAACGCTCGACGACCTCGACCAGAATGCTGCCGACCTGAAGCGTCCCGACAACCTGAAGCAGGACGTGGTGTACAACGACTCGCTCGACCGCTACATCATCGGCTCGAAGATATCCGACTCGTACATCAACGCCCCGTTTATGATGACGCAGGAGGAGTATCGCAAGTGGAGCGAGCGACGCATGATGAACCAGTTCTTCCGCAAGAAGAACGACGAGATATACCAGGCTAAGGGCAAGGAGAAGTTCGACTTCACCGACATGCACTTCGACCTCGGACCGGCTGAGAAGATATTCGGTCCGGGCGGTGTGCGCATCAAGACGCAGGGTACTGCCGAGCTGAAGTTCGGTGCCACGATGAAGAGCATCGACAACCCGTCGCTGCCCGTGCGCAACCGCAAGACCACCACGATGGACTTCGACGAGAAGATAAACGTTAGTCTGAACGGTCGTGTGGGCGACAAGGTGAACATGAACCTCAACTACAACACCGATGCTACGTTCGACTTCGACGCGCAGAGCCTCAAGTTGAAGTACGACGGCAAGGAGGACGAGATTGTGAAGCTCATCGAGGCTGGCAACGTGTCGTTCCCCTCCAACTCGTCGCTCGTGCGCGGAGCTTCCTCGCTCTTCGGTCTGCGCACCGACCTGCAGTTCGGTAAGCTCAAGCTGCAGCTCGTAGCCTCGCAGAAGAAGTCGTCGTCGAAGTCGGTGTCGTCGAAGGGCGGCAAGCAGTTCACGCCGTTCGAGATAGACGCATCCAACTACGAAGAGAACCGCCACTTCTTCCTCGCACAGTACTTCCACGACCGCTACGACGAGTCGATGCGCTCGCTGCCCAACCTCACATCGGGCATCACTATCAACCGCGTGGAGGTGTGGGTGACGAACAAGTCGGGCGTAACGTCGAACACACGTAACATCATCGCCCTCACCGACTTGGGCGAGAACAACCGCGTGTCGAACAATCTGTGGGGAATCACGGGTCAGCCCGTGCCTGCCAACGCTGCCAACTCGGAGTATGCAGCCATGACATCGCAGTACGCCGCCGCACGCGACATCGACCAGACATCGACCGTGCTCGACGGAATATCCGGTTTCGTGGGCGGATCCGACTACGAGAAGCTGGAGCGTGCGCGCCTGCTCAACTCGTCGGAGTACACCGTGAACAAGGCTTTAGGCTACATCTCGCTGAAGACATCGCTGCAGACCGACCAGGTGCTCGCCGTGGCTTACGAGTACACATACGGCGGCGTGACATACCAGGTGGGCGAGTTCGCCTCGGACATCACCGACTCGAACAAGGCACTCTACGTGAAGGCGTTGAAGAACACCAGCAACAACCCACATCAGGGCAACTGGGGCTTGATGATGAAGAACGTGTATTACCTCGCATCGTCGGTGGAGAAGGAGAAGTTCCGCCTCGATGTGAAGTTCCAGAGCGACACCGCCGGTGTCTACCTCACATACATACCCGAGCCGCAGGTGAAGAACCAGACACTCATAAAGTTCCTCGGAGCCGACCGACTCGACAATAACAACAAGGCGCACCCCAACGGCTACTTCGACTACGTGGAGGGCTACACCGTGACTAACGGACGTGTGTTCTTCCCAGTTGCCGAACCGTTCGGCAGCTATATGTACGAGACACTCTTGAAGAACGGTGTGGCGGCAGAGCAGGCTGCGAAGTATGCCTTCACCGAGCTTTACGACTCGACGAAAATCGTGGCTAAGCAGATAGCCGAGAAGGACAAGTACGTGCTCATGGGACAGTTCCGCGGCACATCGGCTAACGTCATCTCGCTCGGCGCATACAACATTCCGCAAGGCTCGGTGGTGGTTACGGCAGGCGGCGTGACGCTCGCCGAAGGCACCGACTACTCGGTCGACTACTCGGGTGGCGAGGTGACCATCCTCAACCAGAGCATCATCGATGCCGGCACCGCCGTGAACGTGTCGCTCGAGAGCAACACCGACTACGGACAGGAGCGCAAGACGATGTTCGGTATGAACTGGGAGTACGACTTCTCGAAGGACTTCCAGCTCTCGGGTACGTTCCAGCACCTCTCCGAACAGGCTCTCACCAACAAGGTGAACATGGGTTCGGAGCCGCTCAACAACACCATCTGGGGCTTGAACATCAACTGGAAGAAGCAGAGCCAGTGGCTCACGAACATGCTCGACAAGCTGCCCTTCCTGCATCTTACGCAGCCTTCGAGCATCTCGTTCTCGGGCGAGTTCGCGCAACTCATAGCCGGACAGAGCAGCGGCACGCAGGACAACGCCTCGTACATCGACGACTTCGAGAACACCAAGAACACCATCGACGTGTCTACACCTACGTCGTGGATCATCTCGTCGGTGCCGTCGATGTTCCCCGAGTCGGGCGACAAGTCTACGCTGCGTTCGGGCTTCAACCGCTCGCGCCTGGCGTGGTACACCATCGACCCGCTCTTCACACGCCGCTCTTCGTCGCTCACGCCGAGCCACATCAAGAGCGACCTCGACCAGCTGTCTAACCATTACGTTCGCGAGTTCTACGTGAGCGAGCTGTTCCCAGCCCGCGACCAGAGCGCATACAACGGCAACTCGTCGATGCTCAACATCCTGAACCTCGCTTACTATCCTAACGAGCGCGGCCCATACAACTTCGACCCCGACCTCAACTACGACGGCACACTCAACAATCCGCAGAAGCGTTGGGGCGGTATGATGCGTAAGCTCGACACCAACGACTTCGAGGCTGCCAACATCGAGTACATCGAGTTCTGGATGCTCGACCCGTTCATCTATACACGCGAGCAGGGCGTGGCTGCCGACTACGGTGGCGACTTCTACATCAACCTCGGCGAGATGAGCGAGGACATTCTGCGCGACGGCAAGAAGTTCTACGAGAGCGGAATGCCCGTAGACGGCTCGCAGAACTTCACCACAACGCAGTGGGGTAAGGTGCCCAACCAGGCTACCGTCGTGTACGCCTTCGCAACATCGAAGGGCTCGCGTGCGCTGCAGGACGTTGGCTTCAACGGACTCAACGACGAGGAGGAGCAGAAGTGGGAGAGCTATCAGGACTTCCTGCGCGAGGTGCAGGGCAAGGTGAACCCTGCCGTGTGGGACTCAATCTGGGCAGACCCGGCAGGCGACAACTACCACTACTTCCGCGGTTCCGACTACGACAAGATAAAGGCACCCATCCTACGCCGCTACAAGTACATAAACAACCCACAGGGCAACTCGCCCGACAACGACTCGCGCACCGAGAGCTACGACACATCGTACAAGTCGACACCCGACGTTGAGGATATCAACCAGGACTACACGCTCAACGAGTACGAGAAGTTCTTCCAGTATCGCGTGTCTATCCGCCCCGAAGACCTCGAGGTGGGCAAGAACTACATCGTAGACAAGCGCGAGGACACCCATCAGCTGCGCAACAACAAGACAGAGACCGTAAACTGGTATCAGTTCCGCATCCCGCTGCGCGAGTACGAGAAGAAGTTCGGTGCAATCAACGACTTCACATCCATGCGCTTCATGCGTATGTTCCTCACCGGCTTCAAGCATCCTATCGTGCTGCGCTTCGGTACGCTCGACCTCGTGCGTGGCGAGTGGCGCGTCTACGAGCAGAACCTCGACAACTCGGCTTCTACGTCGGGCAAACTCGTGGTGAGTGCCGTGAACATCGAAGAGAACAACGACAAACAGCCCGTCAACTATATCCTGCCGCCGGGCATCAAGCGCGGACAGGACCCCACGCAGCCACAGCTCGTTGAGAACAACGAGCAGGCACTCTCGATGAGCGTCACCACGCTCGGCACAGGCGAGGCGAAGGCGGTGTACAAGAACACATCGCTCGACCTCAGACAGTACAAACGCCTGCAGATGTTCGTGCACGCCAATGCTTTCCAGCCCAACCAGACTAACCTTGAGGACGGACAGCTGTCGGTGTTCATACGTCTCGGTTCCGACTACAAGAGCAACTTCTACGAGTACGAGATACCGCTGAAGCTGACCGAGCCCGGCAAGTACGGACGCTTCTCGGTTACCGACGCCCGCACCGTATGGCCCGAGGAGAACATGCTCGACATAGCTCTCTCTAAGCTCACTGGCTTGAAGAAGGAACGCAACAAGGCGAAGGCGCACGGACAGGCTTCGTTCAACCGACTCTACTCGGCGTACGACCCCGACCAGCCTAAGAACCGCATCTCGGTGATGGGTAATCCGACGCTCGGCGAGGTGAAGACAATGGTCATCGGTGTGCGCAACAACTCGGGCGAGGTGAAGAGTGGTGAGGTCTGGGTGAACGAACTCCGACTGAAGGAATTCAACAACTCGGGCGGTTGGGCTGCACAGGGCACGCTCAACCTGCAACTCTCCGACCTCGGCACCGTCAACGTGCAGGGCAAATACAGCTCGGCAGGTTTCGGCGGACTGGAGGAGGGCGTGGCACAGCGTTCTACCGACAACTACTCCAACTACACCGTTACGGCAAACGTAGAGCTCGGTAAGTTCTTCCCCGACAAGGCGAAGGTGACGGCACCGCTCTACTACTCGGTGACTAAGGAGAAGACATCGCCAAAGTATAATCCGCTTGACACCGACATGGAGCTCGACGACGCTCTCGAAGCGGCTGGCTCTAAGCACGAGCGCGACTCGATTGAGAGTCTCGCCGTGACGAAAGTTACGCAGACCAACTTCTCGCTGTCGAACGTGCGTGTCGGCATACAGAACAAGCGCCACCCGATGCCTTACGACCCAGCAAACTTCTCGTTCTCGTACAGCCATAGCCATAGCTACACCACAGGTGAGACGACTATCTACGAGCGCGAGGACAACTGGCGCGGTGCATTCAACTATTCGTGGTCGCCGGTGTACAAGGCATGGGAGCCATTCAAGAAGATAAAGAAACGCTCAAAGTGGCTCGATCTGCCGAAGAAGTTCGGACTGAACTGGCTGCCGCAGAATGTGGCGTTCAACACAGACATCACACGCAACTACTATGAGCTGCAGGAGCGCGACATGGAGTCGACCGAGAACCAGAAGCTGCCGCTCACGTTCTCGTCACAGTTCCTGTGGAACCGCGAGTTCAACCTGCGCTGGGATCTCACGAAGAACTTGCACATGAACTTCCAAAGTGCCACAAACGCAGAGATTGAGGAACCGTACACACCGGTGAACAAAGACCTCTATCCCGACAGCTATCAGGCATGGAAAGACTCCGTGTGGACATCCATCAAGCATTTGGGCAGACCGCTGAAGTACAACCAGTCGTTCCAGGCATCGTACAAGGTGCCTATCAACCTCATTCCGGTGTTCGACTGGCTCACAGCCGACGGCTCGTACAACGCTACATACAACTGGATGCGCGGTTCGGACCTTGAGGACGGCACGTCGCTTGGTAACACTATCGCCAACAACCGACAGATAAACCTCAACAGCCAGTGGAACCTGGAGAAGCTCTACAACCATGTTCCGTTCCTGAAGAAGGTGAACGACCGCTTCAAGAAAGACAACTCGGCAGCCAACCGCAAGAAGGCAGAGGAGGCGCGAAGGAAGAAACGTGAGGAGGCTAAGAAGAAGCGTGAGGAAGACGCAAAGGGAGGCGACTTAAAGTCGAAGAAGAAGCCTGCACTGGCAAAAGATCTCAACCCACGCGACCTGCTGAGCAAAAAGAAGAAGGGCTTTGAGAAGGAAATAACGCTCATGCCCGACACTACTATAAAGGTGAACCACGGTAAGCGCACGAAGCGCATCATCGTAAGCGGACGCACGGAGGCAGGCAGAGTGTTCGAACTGAAGTACAAGCGTGTCGACGACAACAATATCTTGATATTGAACAAGGTAGACTCGGCTACGAAGATAAAGGTGTCGGTTCTGGCAAAGGAACCACTTGAAAACCAGAAGTGGTATCGTGCAGCGCAGAGCGTGGCACGTTTGATGATGATGGTGCGCAACGTGAGCATCAGCTATCGCAACCAGTACTCGATGTCGATACCAGGCTTCAAGCCGATGGTTGGTAATATGTTCGGACAGGGTTCGGGCTACGGTCCGCTGTCGCCAGGCTTAGACTTTGCGTTCGGCTTCGTGGGCGACTCGTATATAGACAAGGCGCGCGAGAACGGCTGGCTGATGGTGGCTGACTCGCTTGCTACGCCGGCTGCTACCAATCAGACCGAAGACCTGCAGCTGAGAGCAACGCTTGAGCCTGTGCGCAACTTGAAGATTGACCTCACGGCATCGCGTGCCAAGACAACGGCACGCCAGGTGCAGTATATGTATGCCGGCAACCCGACCACCGAGAGCGGCACGTTCACCATGACAACGCTCTCGCTGCGCAGTGCATTCGAGGGCTCGGGCAGCGCAAAGAACGGCTACAAGTCGGCATCGTTTGAACGCTTCTGCAACTCGCTCGAAGGCTTCCGTCAGCGTGTCGAGGCGCGGTATGCCGGTGCGGTATATCCTGCCGGCTCGCCGCTCGCAGGCAAGAAGTTCGACGCTGCTAACGGCGGAGTGAACAAGTACAGCTCCGATGTGATGGTGCCGGCGTTCCTCGCTGCCTACACCAATATGGGCTCGCAGATGTCTATCTTCCCAACGTTGGCTCACCTGCTGCCCAACTGGTCGATAAAGTACAGCGGCCTGTCGAAGCTGCCATGGTTCCGCGACGTGTTCAAGAGTGTCAACATCAACCACTCGTACAAGAGCGTGTACGCCGTAGGTTCCTACTCGTCGTACAGCACGTTCATGGAGTACATGGGCGGACTCGGCTTCATCACCGATGCAACCACCGGTATGCCGACACCTAACTCTATGTACAACGTGTCGACAGTGAGCATCAACGAGTCGTTCTCGCCACTGCTTGGCGTGGACGTGACGCTGAACAACAACATGACCATTAAGGCGGAGTATCGCAAGACACGCGTGCTGAGTCTGAGTATGACATCGGTACAGGTGAACGAGTCGTCGTCGAACGACTGGGTGATTGGTGCCGGCTACACCATCAACAACTTCCGACTCTTCGGAGGTGGTGGCAGCAACAAGCATCGCCGCGTGAAGTCGAAGAACGCCAACAACAGTTCGTCGAACCGTTCGCGCTCGACCGGTGGTGTGAACAACAACTTGAGGTTGCGTCTCGACCTCAGTCTGCGCAAGCAGGCGTCGATAAGTCGCGACATCGCCACGATGACCTCGTCGGCTAACAGCGGCAACACGGCGTTTAAGCTCGCGTTCTCTGCCGACTACACCGTGTCGCGACTGCTCACCATGAGCTTCTACTACGACCGACAGACCAACACACCGCTGCTCTCGTCGAGCTCGTATCCGACAACGACGCAGGACTTCGGATTGAGCATGAAGTTCTCATTGACAAGATAAACGAATTGAGAGTTGAAAATTTTCAACTCTCAATTTTAATTTGTATCTTTGCAGAAGATAGGCTGCACCTCAGCATAACGAATATTACCCTATAAATATAGCGATGAAAGAATTTAAGGACATAAAGATAGCTGTAGCCGGCACAGGTTATGTCGGACTAAGCATTGCAACACTGCTCGCACAGCACCATCACGTCACAGCCGTTGATGTTGTACCCGAGAAGGTGGAGAAACTGAATAAGCGCATCTCGCCGATACAGGACGAATATATAGAGAAGTATCTGGCAGAGAAACCGCTCGACCTCGTGGCTACTCTCGACGGCAAGGCAGCGTATAAGGATGCCGACTTCGTGGTGATAGCCGCTCCTACCAACTACGACCCCGTGAAGAACTACTTCGACACGACGCACGTAGAGGAGGTTATCGACCTCGTGCTCGAGGTGAACCCCGACGCAGTGATGGTCATCAAGAGTACAATACCAGTGGGTTACACACGCAACCTTTACTTGAAGTATGCTGCGAAGGGCGTGAAGCAGTTCAACCTGCTCTTCTCGCCCGAGTTCCTGCGCGAGAGCAAGGCACTCTACGACAATCTCTACCCGAGCCGCATCATCGTGGGCTACCCGAAGCTGATTGATGGCGAGGGCTACGCAGAGGAGAACAAGGTTATCAGCACCGTTACCGACGTGGAGCGCATGAAGGAGGCTGCAAAGACCTTCGCCACATTGCTGCAGGAAGGCGCGCTGAAGGAGAACATCGACACGCTCTTCATGGGCATGAAGGAGGCAGAGGCGGTGAAGCTCTTCGCCAACACCTATCTGGCACTGCGCGTGAGCTACTTCAACGAGCTCGACACATACGCCGAGATGAAGGGTCTCGACACAAAGGCAATCATCGACGGCGTAGGTCTCGACCCACGCATCGGCACCCACTATAACAACCCATCGTTCGGCTACGGCGGCTACTGTCTGCCGAAGGACACGAAGCAGCTGCTTGCCAACTACGCCGACGTACCAGAGAACCTCATCGAGGCAATCGTAGAGAGCAACCGCACGCGCAAGGACTACATCGCCGACGCTGTGCTGCGCAAGGCTGGATGGTACGGCTATAGCGAAAACAACCAGTACGGCGCAGAAGTGAACGCCTGTGTGATAGGCGTGTACCGCCTCACGATGAAGTCGAACTCCGACAACTTCCGCCAGTCGGCTATACAGGGCATCATGAAGCGCATCAAGGCGAAGGGCGCAGAGGTGATAATCTACGAGCCTACACTCGAAGACGGCACAACATTCTTCGGCAGCCGTGTGGTGAACAACCTCGAAGCGTTCAAGGCGCAGAGCCATGCCATCATCGCCAACCGCTACGACGAGTGTTTGGATGATGTGATGGATAAGGTGTACACACGCGACATCTTCCGCCGCGACTAAATAGGAAAATCCCTACCTGCGAATATGGTTTTTCACTTGCAGGTAGGGATTTCTTTTTATAATTTTGCAAGCGTAAGTAAGACGTATATCGTTCGGCTTACGCTAAACAAAAAGTGAAACATTTAAAATATCGAATATTATGAAACGCTTCAGCTCTTTCCTAACACTCCTGGTTATGGCAGCACTGCCATTCACATTCACCAGTTGTGACGATGATTGGTACGATGGTTACGATTGGTACGACAAGCCATACTATGATGCTACAGAGAACGCCATAGCTCTCGCGCAGACACTCAACGGCACATGGACCGGAACCATCGTCAACGAGTACACCAACGATAACGGCATACGTCAGCAGACACAATGCAGTGCCGACTTCACCTTCGTGCAGTATCGCTACGATGCCATCAACGGCACGGGCTACGAGACCGACTACGACGGCACGGGTCGTAAGCAGACGTTGCCTTTCAAGTGGTATGTCGACTATCGCACCGGCAATGTTTATGTAGAGTACACTGAAAGCGGCTACCGCTTCCTACTCGACGCCAACGGCAACAGCAAGTACTCAGGCTTCTCGCTCGACAACAGTCGCTTCAACGGAGTGATGGAGGGGATTCCCAATGCTGATGGTGTGCCCAACGACGAGTTCGTCTTCTTCGATCTCTATCGTGTTCGTGGCTACAGCGCACCGCACAAGCTGAAGAGTGCCGACTCTACCGCTACCGTTAGCTTCGGCAAGGGCGAAGGCAAGCAGTTTGAAATAAGCGATGCACCAGTGATGCTGCGCAGAAGATAATATAATAATACAGTTTTTACACTCAATCTTTGTCATCCGCATCGACCGACGCAGACACTCGTATCGGTCGACGCGGATGCTCGTAACGGTCGATGCGGATGCCATATCTCAGCCTTTTATTATTCTTTACATTCTGTTCTTCTGACTGTCTCCTGCCCCCGTACCCTTATATTTGCTTCTCGTAGTATTGAACTTGTAGCGAACGGTAAGTGATATCTTGCTTGTCGAAAACTCATCGAAGACTGTTTCCTTCAGTTTGCCGTACTTACCTATAATATGACTGTCGTTCGTGCCGAACACGTCGCTGACATAAAGTTGCAGAGTCAGGCAGTCCTTCAGGAAACCTTTGTATATAGACAGGTCGGTGTTGAACATCGGCTTGTAGATGTAATGGTTCTCCTCATATCCCTTTGTAATGTAAGTCATCATAACGGAGAACATCGCCCATTTCGTATCGAAGGTGTTGTTGAATCGGAACATCGCCACCGGCTTGTTCAGATAGCGTCCGTCTCTTGTCTCCAACTCGAACCATTGCTTCTCGACCATTGCTGACAACATAGGATGCCAGATGCCGAAGGTGGGCTGCAAGTTGAGCGTAGAAGTCACATTATTGTACGATTTGCCGTTTATCATCCTCATCAATCCGATGGCGGCATTGTCCTTATACATCTCTACTGTCTGATAAATGGGGTCGGATACATGCTCATAAGTCAGGTTGAACGTAAGCCATTTGTAGGCAAGGTCGTAACTTATATTTCTTGAAATCTCTGAAACAAGAAACGGGTTACCGGTCTCGTATGTATAGTGATTGCTATACTGCACGCCGCTTCTTAATACCCAGTAGTTAGGTCGGTTGATGTCGGCTGCATAGCTCAGCTGCATCTGTACATTGCCGATTGGCATCGAAAGGCTGAGAGACGGAAACGACTCGCCATAAGTCTTGCTTTGCTCCGCCATATACTTACCATCGTCATAATATTTGAAGTCCACATTCTCGTATCTCAAACCCGCTTCCATGTTCAGCTTGCCGAAGTCGCGATTATAGGTTACGAACGCAGAAGCCATGCCTTCCTTTATGCGGTCTATTACATTGTCGGCAAGAGTGTTTGGGATTATGGCGTAGTTGGTATTGCGGTTTGTGAACGAATACTCGCCTCCTACCGACAAATCACCACCCAGAAGCGGATAAGAGAGCACCATTTTGGAAGCTATCAGGCGGTTGTATTTTAAAGTGGTACTGCTTACAAGTTGGTTTTGCATATCCGAGTTTACCTCCTGATAATGCTCATCTATATTGTTTTTATTATTTCCTTTAGACCAAAACCAGTCGGTATTGAAGTCAATACCCAATTTACCAACTTTACCTACATAATAAACATTGCTTGACCAGTTGCTGTTCTGCCCAAACTCCGATCTGATAGAAGTGTTGGTCTCCGTCAATACTTCATCTCTCAGCGCAGATCCTTCCGTCTTTCCGTCTGTTTGCAGTTTAGGATTGCGCAAGAAACTAATGCTTGCTCCCAACGAATTGTTGTCGTCAAACTGATAACTGGCATTCAAGCGAGAACTAAAAGTCTCGGTTTTGTTCTTCCAACGTGTTCTGTCCTGTTGGTTCAATGTCTTGTCGAGATAGGTCATCTGCTGCAAGTCCTTTTCGTCTGGCGACGATTGTTTTGAGCTATAGGCGTAAGCGCCAAGCTCCAATCCGTTTCTGCGATAGTACAAATTCAGACGGGCATATCCTCCCGTGTTCTTTTTCTCGTCGTACGATCCTTCTGTTGTAGCGTCAAATCCGAAACCGTCGCCCTGTATCTTCTTTGTGGTGATACGTATAACAGCTTTCGTGCTTGCAGCATAACGAGCGCCAGGGTTAGCGATTACCTCCACCGACTTGATATTGTCCGAACTCAAGCGGTCGAGTTCACTTCTATCCCTCATCTGTCGTCCGTTGATGTAGATGATAGGCTCGCCACGTCCGAACACCTTGATATTACCGTTTTGTGCAGACACGTTAGGTATGCGGTCGAGCAGATGCTCCATGGTTCCTGCCTTTTCAAGTACAGACCCAGCAACGGTTGTTGTCATACCGCCATTCTTAAGTATGGTCTTAGGCAGCAATGACTTCACCACCACTTCTCCAAGCACCTTGCTGTCTGCCACCATCTTTATCACACCGGCATTCTCGCCTGTACAATCCTTCCATGCAGTCTTGTATCCTACAGATGTAACCTTTATTATTCCATTGTTGCAAGCCGAATCGATGGCAAAATGTCCATCCTCACCGCTTACAACACCTTTCACGAAAGCAGAATCCTGTCTGTTCAAAAGCACTACATTGGCAAAAGCCAAAGGTTCGCCTTTCTCATCCACAATCTTTCCCTTTATATCCTGTGCCATCATCGGTGTGATAGCCGAGAAGCATAGAAACGTTATAAGCGTTCTCTTATTCATAGTTTCTATTTTCTATTTCGCTGGAGCAAAAGTAAGAAAAAACGTCAGAAAAGCAAGCGGTTGTATAGAATTTTTTGAAAGAAAATGGTGGATAATTAGCTCAAGACTTTTTTTTAGTGTATTTATGCAGTGTATGGACTGCATATGAACTGGACATGAATAGAAATTTTGACAGAAATCTCTGCAAAAACTTGGAGCATAAAAATAAATATCGTATATTCGTGGCAAAATGGAAATAATATGGCAACAACAAACTAAGCAATATCCATATGAGAAAAACCGTTGTTATAGAATTACTACGCAAGTATTTCAGCACTCAACCTGTGTTGAAAGCATGGCTATTCGGCTCTTTCTCAAGAGGAGAAGAAACTCAGGATAGTGATGTGGACATTATCGTCTCTTTGGACAAAAGCAAACCGATAGGTCTGAAATTCTTTGGAATGTGGAGCGATTTGGAAGAACTGTTAGGGCGTAAGGTCGATTTGGTATCAGAGGGAACTCTGCTGCCTTTCGCTAAAGAGTCTGCAGAACGAGATAAAATCTTAGTGTATGAGAGAACGAATTAGAGATAAAAGCCGGCTTGAACATATCTTGCAAGCTATAGAACGTATTAGGCGTTATACAAAAGGAAAGACTTTTGACGATTTCATCGCTGATGATATGATGTATTATGCCGTTGTAAAGAATATCGAGATAATTGGTGAGGCTTCAAATATGCTTACCGAAGAATTTCGAAATGCGCATCCCGATACTCCTTGGAAGTTGGTAAATGGCATGAGAAATTATATTGTTCATGAGTATTTTCAGGTTGACAATAATGTGGTCTGGGATGTGATAACAGGTGATCTTCCACTTCTTGAGAAACAAATAATAGCATATATAATGGAAGAACCAAATTAATAAAAATCGGTCAAGCAAATGGCAATCATCGTTTGCCTTTGCTTGACCGATTTTTATTGTTATAGAACTATAGTGTGATGTCTTTCACGTTGTTCTTTTTATAGTATCCATACAATGCAATGGAGGCTATCATCAGAATTGCGATATAGATACAGTTCTTTAAAGTTACGGTGTCTTTCACGTTTGCTGCAACATAAAAAGGTACTGCAATGAAGAACACTCGAGACAACATATGTGCTATGTTAGAGAAATAAGCCTTCTTGAACATCGTAAGTCTAATTGTCTCATCAATACCTTCGTACTTTTTTATGAAGGCTTGCTCCTTAAGCTCATAATCAAGACTATAGTGTCTGCCTATACCGAACCAAATAAGTGCCCATGCAATGAAGAATGTTGCAGAAATGAAGCCACCTGTTTCTTCGTCCAAAAGACAGCTGAAAGGTGTATCGGTTATGGTTAGGTAAGAACCAAACAAAACAACAAGGAAGATAATCCATACTCCCATGGATACCATTCCGTTCTTAATGTGTCTATCCATATCGTGTCGTTTTAATGGTATTTACTTCTTCATCAGCGATACGGCGAAGCCGCCGCCGCGTGCCTGCTTAACCTTCAGCACGTCGCCCTTCTTCACGGTGCGGTGCAGGATGGTGTAAGCCTTCGGGTTCTTCTCGTAGTCGGCGTTCTTGCCGTCCTGGTAGATGGCACAGTCGTACTTGGCGCCAGCGTCGAGGAAGTCGAGCTTCACGGTAGTCTGACGGGCATTGTTTGTCTTTCCGCCCACGAACCAGTTGTCCGTGCCCTTCGCCTTGCGCGCCACGGTGATATACTCCGCCGGCTCAGCCTCCAGATACTTCGAGTCGTCCCAGTCGCAAGCCACGTCGCGTATGAACTGGAAGGCGTCGTCGTATTTCTCGTAGTGCTCGGGCAGGTCGGCTGCCATCTGCAGCGGCGAGTACATCACGAGGTAAAGTGCGAGCTGTCCGCAGAGCGTGGTGTGCACGTACGACGGGTTGTCGCTCCATTCTTTCAGGCGTGTCTCGAAGATGCCCGGCGTGTAGTCCATCGGTCCGCCCTGCAGGCGTGTGAAGGGCAGCATGACGGTGTGGTAGGGCACCGAACCTCCGAATGCCTCGTACTCTGTGCCGCGAGCCGACTCGTTGCCTACGAGGTTAGGCCATGTGCGGCAGATGCCGGTGGGGCGTGTAGCCTCGTGAGCGTTCACCATGATGTGGTGCTTGGCAGCGGTCTCGACGACGCGCTGATAGTGGTTGTTCATCAGCTGCGAGTAGTGGTACTCGCCGCGCGGTATGATGTCGCCTACGTAGCCTGTCTTCACAGCATCGTAGCCATACTTGTTCATAAGCTGGAACGCATCCTCAAGGTGTCGCTCGTAGTTGAGTGCCGCAGAAGATGTCTCGTGGTGCATCATCAGACGCACGCCCTTCGAGTGAGCATACTCGTTGAGATATTTGATGTCAAAGTCGGGGTAGGGTGTCACGAAGTCGAACACGTCGAGCTTCTGATGACCGAACCAGTCCTCCCAGCCCTCGTTCCATCCCTCGACGAGCACCTCCTGCAAGCCGTTCTTGGCTGCGAAGTCGATGTAGCGCTTTACCTCGGCTGTGGTGGCACCGTGCTTGCCGTTGGGTCGGCACTTCGAGTAGTCGGTCTCGCCGAGACGCACCGAAGGCAGGTCGTCGGTGTACGCCCAGGTCTTTGTGCCCACGATCATGTTCCACCACACACCGCAGTATTTCGTTGGGTGAATCCACGATGTGTCCTTAATCTTGCACGGCTCGTTGAGGTTGAGCGTGAGCTTCTTCGAGAGCATGTCGCGTGCGTCGTCGCTCACCAGCACCGTTCGCCACGGCGTGTTGAACGGAGTCTGTATGAAGCCCTTGCGTCCTACGGCGTCGGGCGTGAGCCACGACTCGAACGTGAGCGTCTTCTCGTCGAGGTTGAGGTGCATCGTAGGGTAGTCGAGACACGCTGCCTCGTGTATGTTGATGTAGAGTCCGTCCTTGGTCTTCAGCTGCAGCGATGTCTGCACGCCCGTGTCGGAGAACACCGTCGTAGACGAGTTAGCCTTGTACGACTCGCGGTTCTTGCTGATCACCTCGCGTATGCCCGTAAGCGGTGTAATCTGATACTCGTACTCCTGCGTGTCGTAGTCGCCCGGAATCCAGTAGGCAGTGTGGTCACCAGTCATAGCAAACTGCGTGTGCTCCTCCTTTATCACGAAGTAGTTGAGGTCCTGCTGCTGCGGGAACTCGTAACGCAAGCCCATGCCGTAGTCGTAGACGCGGAAGCGCAGACGGATGTTACGATTGCTCGACGGCTGGTTGAGGCTCACCTCAAGTTCGTTGTAGTTGTTGCGAATGGTCTTTGTCTCGCCCCATACCGGTGTCCATGTCTCGTCGAACGAGGATGTCTTCGATGCTGTTTCCTTGAATCCGTCCATCAGGTCGGTCTCCTCCATGCCCTTCGACGCGTGCTTGTCGCGAGCAAGCTCCAGTCCGAGGTGCGAGGGGTTAATCACCTTCTTGCCCTTGTAGCTCATTTCGTACGTAGGACGTCCGTTGTCCGTGAGCGAAAAGGTCAGGCTCACGTTGCCGTCGGGCGAAGCGACGGTCTGTGCCGATGCCATGGCTGGCACCAAAGCAAGCACAGCCAAAATGTCTTTCGTTTTCATATCAAAGATGTTTATATTGTTATTCTTTAGGCTTTTATGTGTTGCAAAGTTAAAAATCTTATGGATAATAACGCGGGTGTATACCTATTAATATATGTAATGTGTGTATGAAAACGTTTGCAACGTGCGTGTATAAACGAAAAAATCGGGTGTCTCACGACATCCGATTTTCAAAAACAAACTACTTAAAAACTAATCTACTAAAACAAATCAAAATATCTTATATGCGAAATTATGCGTTATAGTTCTTATTACGGTGGCAAAATTACGAATAAATACAATTCGTTCCAAATCTTTTTCTACTTTTTTTGCTTGATTTAGAGCAAGAAGTGACGATTTGGAAGAATTGTGTTATTAAATGTAACAAAAGTGTTAGTGTGTAGGCGTGTGTGTAAACGTTTGCTTAGAAACGCGTCATAAATTCCACTACAATCTTGTCTCTTTCCGAGCGATGAGCTATGCCACCGTCGCGATAGAAATACTTCTCGTAGTTGAGACGTATGTCGCTGACGAACGGCTTCTTCAGACTCAGCGTCACGCCGCCGGTCAATCGCGAGCGCTGATAGTCGTTCACGATGAGTTTGCCCTCCGTGTTCGCCTTGCCGTCGGCGTATCGAGTGCCGTCGCTGTGGTTGCTCATGTAGTCGTAGCGCACGAGCGGAGTGACGTATCTTATCAGTCCCTTTTTCACCTTTATGTCGTAGCTCACGAACGAATTGAAGGCGTGTACGGCTTTGAATGCGTCGTCGGCATAATGCTTGTAGAGATATTCCGCCTCGATGTGCCAACCCTTCTGATGCCAGTAGGCTCCGGCATCGTACATCATGATGTCCGTAGCGTCGGGCTTTATCTTCTGCGTGCTCAGCGTGAGGTTAAAGCCGTGAGGCATGAGCAGTTGCGCTTTAGCAGAGCAGTTGACGTTCTTTGTCCAGAAGTCCTTCTGGTTGGTCAGTCCGGAGCCGTTGAAGAGTCCGGCTTCGAGCACTATCGGGAAGCCCACGTTGAACGTATAGCCCAATGCGGCACCCACGTCGCGCACGTTGCCCACCTGCTTTGCTATGAACGAGCGGTTGGCGAAGTACTGCTGGTGAGGCGAGCGGTGGGCATCGATGGTGAACGGCACGCGCATCTGTCCGATGGTGAACTGCATCGTCTGCCAGGGTTTCAGGCGTGTGTAGGCATCGAGCATCTTTATCTTGCCCTCGTCGCAGAGGTCAATCTCTGCCTTATAATATATAATAGGTGAGAGCACTCCGTCGATACTCACGCGAGCGTTGCGCACCTCGAAGCGGTGTTCGCCCTCCTCGGTCTGCAGTTCGTACTTTGAGCGTATTGTTCCGTGGACGTTGATTGAAGCTTTTGCCTTTGCCTTGGCATCGGGTTCGCCTTTCTGCGCGGTCTCCTGTGCCATTGCTGTTGTGGCAGCAAGACACAGTAGGGCTGTAGTGATGAATGTCTTCATTGTTTGTTCGGTTATTATTTCCGAGTGCAAAGGTCGTCATTCGGTTTTGTCACTACGTGTCAAGGGTGTTACGATGTTGTTACATTTTATTCCTCGCCTCGATAATGTGTAAGCGTAAATTGATATACGCAAACAGAAATTAGTTGTAAGATTTTTGTAGCAAAGTGTTTTGTAAATAAATATATTTGTGTACTTTTGCAATATCAATCGTTACAAAAACGATTTTTAAACCATAAATAATGTAACAACTATGAAGAGAAAAACAATTCTGACATCAGCCATTCTCGCTCTGCTTGCAGTGGGTCAGGGTCATGCCGACAACAGTTTTGTCGTGAAAGACTCGAACACAGGCAAAAAGCAGTTGGAGGGGAAGCTGAGCACAGTAAGTCGTATCTGCTTCAAGGACGGCAAGATGGAAGTAAGGTTCGCCGACAAAACCACACGCGAACTTGCGTTCACCAACTCTACCGTGCTGTACTTCGAAGGCGAACCGACGAGCGTGACGCAGGTCGTAGGCGAAGCCGAAGGCTTGCAAGTGATGTATCAGGGTGGCTTTGTATCGGCTACCGGACTCACCAGTCCTGCCCATGCAGCCATTTACAACATCAGCGGACAGCGTGCCATGAGCCTCAAGGCTTGGGACGGCACACCGGTCAGCACCGATGCGCTCAGCAGTGGTGTGTATATTCTGAAAGTAAACAACAAGTCAATTAAATTTGTAAAGAAATGAAGAAATTTTTCTCTGTAGCGGCACTCGCATTAGCGATGTCAACAGGCGTACAGGCTCAGACCGACGTAGTACCCAACCGTATGATTGTCAGCTCGAAAGTTGACAGCAAGGCGTATGCAGTAGAACACGTAGACAGCATCTATTTCGCACGCAAAGAGGGCGAGGTAAAGGCAAACGTAGAATTCATCTCTTATGAGAAGAACGAGGACGAGGGCGACATCGTGTACGTAAAGGTGACACGTACTGACCCAAAAAGTACTTTCAAGATTGACGTTCTGCCTACAAACACCGCAAAGCGGTACGACGATATCACCTTCGCACGCTACTTCGAGCAACAGTCTACTTCTCAGAAACTCACAGAAGACTTTGCACAGGGCAAGCTCTCCGGCTTCGCACGTGAGTTCACAGCCAACACTCCGTACACCGTTGTGACCCTTGCTTACGACGAGTATGGCGTGCCGTGCCAGGTGTCTCGCGCTAACTTCACCACTCCAAAGGTGCCTACAGTGGGCACTCCGTCTGTGACATACACTATCGACGAGACCACATCAAACAGCTTCACACTCACCGTTACTCCTAACAAGGACTGCGAGGAGTTCTACTGGTGCATGTTCGAGAAGGGTAAGGCACAGGAGCAGTTTGAGCAGTGGGGACCGATGATGGGCTTTTCCAACATTGAGGCTATGATTAAGCAGTTCAGTGGCAAACCTTACTCTGAGGAGGCTACAAACTCATGGAAAGAACTTGCTCCAGGTACCGACTATGAGGTAGCAGTATTGCCTGTTGACGTTGAGGGCAACTTCGGCGATCTCGTCTACATCTACGTAACGACAAAGGCGCAGGGTGGCGACGGTGTTGCTCAGGTAGACGTAACCGTAGGTAAGTATGAGAATAGTGGTGGTTCATATGTGCAGACCATAACCTTCACACCGAACGACCAGACTCTCCTCTTCCACGACCTTATTTGCCTTAAGAGTGAATACGAGAAGAACGGTGGCGACAAGTGGGCTACCGAATTACTCAAGGAGGATAATTCTCAGGATCCGAACTGGAATCAGTATGGGGTAGACAACTATATTTTCGAGGCAACTCCTAACACTGCCTACTACGCTCTTGCTCTCGCAAAGAACGCTAAGGGCGAGTGGGGTCCGCTCACAAAGCACGAGTTCACAACAGGTGCAGCTCCTTCTGGCGTAGCTCCTGCTAAGGTTGTATCGCTCCCGAAGCGCGTAGCTGCGAAGAAAGCAGCCAAGCGCACAGCCGTAGTGCCGGTTAAGCGTAGCCTTCAGCTTGTGAAGTAACATTCAAGAGATTACAGCCTGTTTTTTAAGAATAAGGTTGACACCAAATATTACCACGCTACGGAAACGATGTTGCCGTAGCGTGGTAACAACTTTGCCGCAGCACGCTAACAACTTTGCCGTAGCGCGGTAACAACTTTGCCGTAGCGTGGCAATAATGTAGCATTAATTTTACCTATTGTTTTCTCCAATAAATACAGCTCTGCACCGCCCCTCTGGTTAGCAGAAAAGTGAGAAACGCCAACCACAAAGCATGGTTTTGCCACTCGCTGCGTAGCGATAGGTACACACCGAAGAAGACAAGCATAGCCGCAGCCGTTGCTGCGAACATGCCACGTGTGTTTGTTGTACCAATGAAAACACCATCCCAGATAAATGCCGCCAAACCACAGATGGGTATCAGCACAGCCCACGGCGCATATTCGGCTGAGGCTGCTACGACCTCAATATCGTCAGTGAGCAGCCGTAGAAATCCTGTTCCGCCCACCGCATACACCATTGTGTAAGCTACCGTGAGTGCGAAACCCCAACCAAATAGTCGGCGCACCGTTCGGCTGAACTCCACATGGTTGGCTGCTCCGTAATGCTTTCCGCACAACGCTTCACCCGCAAAGGCGAAGCCATCCATCACGTACGAATAGAGCGTGAAGAGCTGCATGAGCAGTGTGTTCACTGCCAAGACCACTGCGCCCTGCGCTGCACCTGCCGAGAGGAAGTAGAAGTTGACTGCCACGAGGCATAGCGTGCGCAGGAAGATGTCGCGGTTCACGCTGAAGAAGCGTCGCATCGCCGTACCCTCCATTGTCCTTTGCCACTGTACATGGCGCAAGATGCGCTTGCCATAGGTCGTAGCCCACAGTGTGATACTGACGAGCAGACCAGCATATTGAGCTACGAGCGTACCTAATGCGATGCCCTCCACCTTCATACCGAACCCATATACGAACGTGCAACTGGCTACGATGTTCACCACGTTCTGCATTATGGAGATGAACATCGGCAGACGCGTGTTCTGCATACCGATGTACCACCCCGTCAGACTGTAAAGGCAGAGCATTGCCGGAGCACCCCACACACAAATGCGGAAATAGTGCCATGCCTCGGTGTTAATCTCTGCGGATGCCCCGACAAGAGCGAGAGCGACTGAGCCAAGCGGTTTTTGTAAGATGATGATGAACGCAGCCACCGCCATTGCCACCACTATGGAGCGTGCGAGCGTTGTTGCCACGTCGTTCATGTCGCGTCTGCCGAGTGCCTGCGAGGTCATTCCGCTTGTACCCATGCGCAGAAAACCGAACACCCAGTAGACCACGTTGAATATCATAGAGCCGACAGCCACCGCTCCGATGTACACGGCGTTGCCCAAATGTCCCGACACCGCCATATCGACGAGACCCAATAGAGGTACGGTGATGTTTGCCACAATCGATGGCAGGGCTATGCTGAGTATGCGTTTGTCTATGTTCTGCATCTTTGTTGTTCTTATTTGGTTACCTTGAAAGTCCGCCACAATTTATCGCCACGTATTTCGAGCGGCATAGGTATGTTGTCGGTGAAAAGTTGGCCCGTGCCAAGTCCTTGCGGCATGGTTATGCTTTCGCCATAGACATCGGCAGCAAACTGTGCTATTGCGTTCAGTCCTACGTTGCTCTCCAATGCACTTGTTATCCACGAGCCGATGCCGCGCTTGCCAGCGAGTGCTATCCATTCGCGCGAACCGTACATTCCGCCGTGCAGCGACGGCTTCAGTATTATATAATGTGGGCGGATACGGTCGAGCAACTCTTCCTTTTCCGTTTTATCATTCACGCCAATCAGCTCCTCGTCGAGTGCGATTGGTATCGGTGTAGCCTTGCATAGTGCTGCCATCTCCTCCCATTGGTGCTGGCGTATTGGCTGTTCAATGGAGTGGATGTCATATTGCGCAAGCTGTTCGAGACGTTGGAGTGCACAGTCGGCTGTAAATCCGCCGTTGGCATCCACTCTGAGTTCAATCTGTTCTTTTGTGAATGCGCTGCGTATGTGGCGCACAAGGTCGAGTTCGCGGTCGAAGTCGATAGCACCAATCTTCAGCTTCACGCATCTGAATCCGGCACGCATCTTCTCCTCCAAGCGTTGCAGCATCTCGTCGTAGTTGCCCATCCACACCAGTCCGTTGATAGGTATTCCTGTTTCGCCACGTGTGAAGCTGTTATCAAACAACACGCTCGTTCCCCCACGTTTGAGGTCGAGCAGAGCCGTTTCGAGTCCGAACAGCACAGAGGGGTAGTGGCGCAATGCGTCATAGTTGATGCAGCCCTTTGCTTCAACCATGTTGCATAGCTCTTTCAGTCGCTCCTCGTACTCGGGCGTAGCGTCGCAGCTAAGGTCGGGTAGCGGAGCACATTCGCCCACACCACGTATGTTGGGATGTGCGTTGTCGGTAGCCGTGACGAACCACGACTGACGTGTGGTGTACACTCCGCGCGATGTGCCGGCAGGTTGCTTGAAGTGGAGCGTGCGCGGAGCGATGCTTAGTTTTATGCTCATGTTCTATGATTGTTAGTTTTTTCCGGATATTACTTCGTCCATCTTGATGTCGTGCTCCTCGCACTCAATGCTTTCCACGAGTTGGAAATCGAAGCAGATGCCAATCTTGTAGGCACAGCCGAGCTGTGGCAGCAGTCGGTCGTAGTAGCCCTTGCCGCGTCCCATGCGGTTGAGTTGGCGGTCGAAAGCAACGCCAGGGATTACGGCGAGGTCGATCTGTGCATAGTCGCTGAACACTTCGCCCACGGGTTCCATGATGTTGTAAGCACCTTGTTCGAGGCTCTGCGGACCGGTGTAGCAGCGCAGTTCCATTGTTCCCTCGCCTGTTACGCGAGGCAGCAGTACGCGCTTGCCGCTTGCCAGCAGCGCATCGACGAGCGTATGTGTGTACACCTCGTCTGGCAGCGAGTAGTAGAGCATTACGGTGCGAGCATCCTTCAGTCGCTGGTGTGCGAGCAGACGCATAACTACAACAAACGACAGTTCGCTGAGCTGCTGGCTCGTGAACTGTCGTTTGCGGTTCTTTATCTCCTTGCGGAGTTCTGATTTTTTCATATAAACTGAAGTTTGATTTAGTTGAGAGTTGAGATATGTACTCAACTCTCAACTTTATTTCTTGATACTCGGCTTCTTCGGGAATGCCTCGTTGTTCTTGAACACGCTGAGAGCCTTCTCTATCGTCGGGTCATCGAGATTGATGTATGCCGTCCAAGCTTGGTCGTCCATGATGTTGTATATGATGCGCGAGTTGATGAACTTCTCGAGCAACTTATGCGACTTGCGTATCATCAGGTTGCGGCGCTTCAGTCCGTTCTTGTCGGCGTATGTAGCGAACTGCTCCACTGTGTTCTGCTGCACGAGATACTTCGACAGCGACATCATATCGACGAAGGTGTTCAGCTTCGGGCGGTTATTGTCGGTGTAGGTGAAGGCGAACTGCAGTATGAGTCCCGACATGGCAGCCTGCTTGTAGTAGCTTGTCATGCCGAGCGTGTCCTCTGGCACGAAGATGTCGGGCGTAATGCCACCACCGCCGTACACCGTACGTCCGATGCCGGTGTGGTAAGCCGGTCCCTGATGCTTTATGCTGTCCTGCGAGAAGAACTCGCCGTGCTCGTATCGTGTCACGATATCGCTCTCGTAGTCCTTGGTGTCGCCCGCGGTGAACGGCTTCTGTATGCAACGACCCGACGGGGTGTAGTAGCGTGCTATGGTGAGGCGTATCATCGAGCCGTCGGGGAAACCGAGCTGCTGCTGCACCAATCCTTTGCCGAACGAGCGTCGTCCGATGATTGTGCCGCGGTCGTTGTCCTGTATGGCTCCGGCGAAGATCTCCGATGCCGATGCCGAACCCTCGTTGATGAGCACGCAGAGTGGCAGTTTCTGATACGAACCGTGGCCGTCTGAACGGAAGTCCTGACGTGGCGACTTGCGTCCCTCCATGTACACGATGAGCTTGTTCTTCGGCAGAAATTCGTTAGCCATCTGCACCGCCGAGTTCATGTATCCGCCCGTGTTGTCGCGCAAGTCGATAACTAAGCTCTTGAAGTTCTCCTGCGAGAGCTGAGCCAGCGCGATGAGCATTTCCGGATAGGTGGTCTCGCCGAAACTTCTCACCTTGATGTAGCCCGTGTTTTTGTCAAGCATGTATGCAGCAGTGATGCTCTTCTGCGGTATGTCGCCGCGGGTGATGGTGAAGTATTTCACCTTCTTTTGTCCGTAGCGCACCACGCCGAGCTTCACCTTCGTGTCTTTCGGACCCTTCAGTCGGCGCATAGCCTCCTCGTTGGTCACTATCTTGCCCACGAACGGCTTGCCATCGACACTCACAATCTTGTCGCCGGCGAGTATGCCAGCACGTTGTGCCGGTCCGTTCTTCACCACGTTCTGCACGCGTATGGTGTCCTGTCGTATGGTGAACTCGATGCCTACGCCCGAGAACGAACCTTTCAAGTCGTCAGCCACCGCCTGCGCATCCTTTGCTGTGATGTACACGGAGTGGGGGTCGAGGTCGGCAAGAATCTGCGGTATAGCAACGTCGACAAGCGAGTCGATGTCTACCTTGTCCACGTACTGGTCGTTGATGATGTGCAGCAAGTTGGACAATCGGTTAGAACCCGAGTTGATGATATTTAGTCGATTGCCAGAGAAATGGTTTGCGTAGAATGTGCCAATGAGTATGCCCACAATCACGCAGAGTGCCATTATCAACGGCATGAACCTATTTTGTTTCTTTGTGTTCATAATCGTCTGGATTGAGATAAGTTACTTCTATATTGGCGCGTCGGAGCAAGTCGATGCCGTCGGTAAGGCGGTACTGTTCGGCATATATCACGCGCTTTATGCCAGCCTGAATGATGAGCTTTGCGCACTCGATGCAAGGCGATGCCGTTACGTAGAGTGTTGCGCCTTCGCTGTTGTTGGAGCTGCGTGCCAGTTTGGTTATGGCGTTCGCTTCGGCGTGCAGCACGTAGGGTTTAGTGGTGTTCGTCTCGTCCTCGCATACGTTCTCGAACCCACTCGGTGTGCCGTTGTAGCCGTCGCTGATGATCATCTTCTCCTTCACCACCAGTGCGCCCACCTTGCGACGTTCGCAGTAGCTGTTCTCCGCCCAGATGCGTGCCATGCGCAGATAGCGCAGGTCGAGGTTGAGCTGCTTGCTCTCGTTTGTTTCGTTTGTTGGCATAATGATATGTTGTTTGTATTTGCTTGTTGCCAGAGGCAGCGTGTGCGCCCTCGCTATTTCTTGATGCCGTTGCGCTCGAGCAGAGCATCGATGGTTGGCTCCTGTCCGCGGAAGCGCTTGTAGAGCGTCATCGGGTGCTCGGTGCCACCCTTCGAGAGTATATTGTCGCGGAAGCTCTGTGCCGTCTTTTGGTCGAAGATGCCGTTCTTCTTGAACACGCTGAATGCATCGGCATCGAGCACCTCTGCCCATTTGTAGCTGTAGTAGCCGGCAGCGTATCCGCCCGCCATGATGTGCGAGAACTGAGTTGTCATGCACGTGTCGGGCAGCTGCTTCGTCACCATTGCCTTCTCCCATGCCTTCTTCTCGAACGGAATGATGTCGGCTGCGAACTCCTCCTTCTGTGTGTAGTAAGCCATATCGAGCAGTCCGAAGCTCACCTGGCGCAGACAGGCGTAAGCCGCCATGAAGTTGCGCGAGCGCACGATGCGTTCGATGAGGTCGTCGGGCATCGGCTCGCCCGTCTTGTAGTGGAAGGCGAATGTGCGCAGGAATTCCTTCTCTACCGAGTAGTTCTCCATGAACTGCGATGGCAGCTCCACGAAGTCCCACCACACGTTGGTGCCGCTGAGACTCTCGAAGCGTGTGTTGGCGAACATGCCGTGCAGCGAGTGGCCGAACTCGTGCAGGAAGGTCTCCACCTCGCCCAAGGTGAGCAGTGCCGGTTTCTCGTCGGTGGGCTTCGTGAGGTTCATCACCACGCTCACATGCGGACGCACGTTCACGCCCTTGCGGTCGATCCACTGACCCTGGAACTCGGTCATCCAGGCACCGCCCTGTTTGCCCTTGCGCGGGTGGAAGTCGGCGTAGAACACGGCGAGGAACGAGCCGTCCTTGTCGAACACCTCGTAAGCCTTCACGTCGGGATGGTACACCTGGATGTCCTTGTTCTCCTTGAATGTGATGCCGTACAGGCGCGTTGCCAGTCCGAATACGCCGTCTATTACCTTCGACAGTTCGAAGTAGGGGCGCAGCATCTCGGCATCGAGGTTGTACTCGCGCATCTGCAGCTTGTGCGAGTAGAAGCTGAAGTCCCACGGTTCCATCACGAAGTCGTCGCCCTCGGTCTGCTTCGCCTCGCGCTCCAGCGCCTTCACCTCCTCAACGGCTGTGGGGCGGTATGCGTCGATGAGGTCGTTGAGCAACTTGTACACGTTCTCGGCGTTCGATGCCATGCGATGCACGAGCACGTAGTCGGCGTATGTTTCGTAGCCCAACAGCTGCGCTATCTCGCGACGCAGGTTGATGAGTCGCTTGCATATCTCGAGGTTGTTCTCCGTGTTGTCGTGTGTGCCCTCGGTGTTGCGCGCCATGTATAGCTGGCGACGCAGTTCGCGCTGAGTGGAGTAGGTCATAAAGGGCGAGTAGCTCGGATAGTCGAGTGTGAAGAGCCAGCCCTCCTTGCCAGCCTCTTTTGCTGCGAGAGCAGCCGCCTCGCGTGCCGTTTCGGGCAGTCCGTCGAGCTGTGCCTCGTCGGTTATGTTCAGCGTGAACGCCTTGTTCTCCTTCAGCAGGTTCTGCGAGAACTGCAGCGAGAGCAGACTTGCCTCCTCCGTGAGGTTGCGCAGGCGCTCCTTGCCCTCGTCATCGAGCAGCGCACCGCTACGCACGAAGCCGTCGTAGCAGTTGTCGAGCAGCATCTGCTCCTCGGCAGTCAGCTCGCGATGGTTTTCGTACACGTATTTGATGCGCTCGAAGAGACGCTTGTTAAGCTTCACGTCGTTGGCGTGCTTTGTGAGTATTGGGCTCATCTTCTGCGCCAAAGCGTCGAGCTCGTCGCAGGTCTCGGCACTGAGCATACACGAGAATACGGTCGACACGCGCGAGAGCAGGTCGTAGTAGTTCTCGCCGTTCTCGTTGTCGACACGCACGATGGTGTTCTCAAAAGTAGGAGCTTCGGGGTCGTTTACGAGTTTCTCTATCTCCTCGTCGTCGCGGCGTATGCCCTCAAGAAAAGCCTCCTCGTAGTCGCCAATCTCGATGCGGTTGAACGGAACGGTGTCGTGTGGGGTGTTATAAGGTTCAAAAAACGGATTCTTGCGCTCCGTTTGTGTTGTGTTATTCTCTAACATACTAAATTCAAAAATGTGTGATATATCACTGCAAAGTTACTACAAAAAAGTGAAATGCGGAAAGATATAGTGATAGAATTGAGT